>Ga0209052_1000249_pt1 | contig 16556 bp, 9 predicted proteins | sample WorMetHEROISLAND_2_FD_187409 | JGI IMG/M metagenome (GOLD analysis project Ga0209052, IMG submission 187409) | Marine gutless worms symbiont microbial communities from Max Planck institute for Marine Microbiology, Germany - Olavius sp. 4 HERON... | ecosystem: Host-associated > Annelida >...
GGGGTGGGGATGGGGATGAAATTCATTACCGTGTCATTCTCTAGCATATAATTTCGTATAGCCTATCACAGTGTTGGTGGTTTTCTCTTGGATGTTGTGGGCTGGATGACAACCCATCATGGGCCATATGTGGCTCATGGGCCGGCAGTTGTGCACCACTTGACTACCACTTCCATCAGCATGGATCTATTGCACAAATGCTACAGCATCGGTAAATGCACATCACATCAGCTGAGATGCATTGACGACAGCAGAAGCAACATCCGACTGCAGACTGTAGATGCATGTGAGCGTCTAACAAGATTGGAACAGTGATGATGTCAATGTCTACAAAACATCAGCCACTATAGTCAAACAGTACTCTGAACAATACATAAAATGCAGTATTATGAACCACCAGAGATCTTGCGTATCACAGGCCGCAACTGTGGTAAGAAAATTTAAGTTTCATCAATTTGAACTTCAGGGTCGATGAGTATCAATTTCAATGCACCATCTGTCACCATTAGCGATTGGCTGAACTGCAGTCTTGCACAAGAACAGCTTTTTTTGCTCCAACGTATTACTCTTTGATGCAGCAGATACCATAGAGTATTTACAGGCAGGGCAGACAGTTACCACCGTTGGCAATGGGACTGGCCCAGGGACCAGTGCGTGACGGTGGCACAAGTACGCACTGGTCATTCCCCACTGGTAGCAGCTTACCTTCACCGTATCGGGCGCCGGGACTCGGCCATCTGTCCACACGGCCACAGCGCCGACGAGACGGTCGAGCATCTGGTGTTCCAGTGTCCGGCCCACGATCACGCCAGGAGGGACACCTGGCCAGGAGACAGCTTTACAGCCGATCCGCGACGCCTATGGAGCTACCTGGAACGGATTGGCGTGGTGACCCGCCCCCCAACCGGGAATGAGAGAGAGAGAGACAGCAGATGCCAGTCTCCAAATTTTTCTGTGTAGTTCATGTGAGCAGCATTTTATCACTAAACTAAATGGCAATAACGTCGATCAGCAACAGTTAAAGCAACTATATAAAAAACTATAAATCTGGAATAAAAGTTTGCTTCAGTCAGTTCTTTAGCAGACGTCTCTTTAAACACCCCAAACCCTGATCACCATGAAAAAAAATGATTCAAATAACACCAGCTTGTGTTATTTGATGTACTGAATGATTGTGGCTAGTCTTGCTGGCTCGTCTACCTCTACATTTTCTTTAGTTCATGCATGCTTAGTTTGCCATTGCTGTGCTTCAGTTGGTGCAATTTTTGAAAATTTACATGTCACATGGTAGTGCAGCAACGCGTTTTGGGTATAGTGAAATTTTTAACGACAGCTTCATCGCAAATTGTCCATGCAGTGTGCCAGTGAAAGAATTTTCGAGATCGGTTAACATTTGGCGCAGGTATGGACAACAGTTTGGTGGCAAATTTTTTATGGCTCACGGTGTATAACTTTTTCATCAAAACACTGAATCAAAATAAGTCAGTCAGTCAGTCAGTCAAAGTCAACTTCTCAACAGGCAAAGATGTGTTTGAAGCAAATAGAGGTTGCTACGTTCGTAGTCAGCAAACTGCATGTGGATTTTATCGTTTCTGAACTGTGAAGTCAGCTAAGAGTTTGATTTGATGGCAGAGAGAAAATTTCAACAAGCAAAAATGAAAACAAATGACTAAAAAATCTGTAGTATGTTTAAAAACAGCCATACCATTATGGACATTTCTTAGTCACCGTTCTGCTGTTGACCGGCATCATCATCTGAACCATGTGCTGACGGAATCTAGCACATTCATTCACTCAATATTACCATCAATAACTATGACTTTATATATTACATTTCTGCATCACCAAAAGATAATATAAATTTTATCACAAATTCTTATGCACTGCCACCTTTTTGTATATTACATTTCTGTGTCATATTTACCCAAAAGATATTATACATTCCTACACACTGCCGTATCTTGTTGAACCCAAATGTCAACTAGTTAATGGAAACGTGGAAAATGGTCGTTGAAACAGACAATGCATCGTGCATTTATGAAAGGCATGAGCATGTGCTTCAGATGTGTGCATGGGCCAGGAGGCCGGCGGCAAAGCCAGGACTAGACGTTGCCTCAGTCAAAATAAACTGCGCTGGAGCCAAAAATCAACGGCCGGCCAAACTGATGCAAAGCTACACTCGGAAATCAAACTCTTAAAATTATCAAGTTCACCCGAAAGCCACACTTTAATTGAATATTTATTCAACCAAGTGCTTAATCGTTTTATATATTAGTTCTTCCATAAGCCAATGAAAATCCAACTGGTGTAACATCAGTGAAAATCGATGGGTTGGGCTGTGAAACAAACGCAGACAAAATGGGCCAAGTTGGGCTGGAAAGGAAAATGGAATGGGCCGAATAACTGCGGCCTGTCCAAAGGTATGATGCGGTCTCCTTGAAATGAACGTAAGAAAGTAAGTAAAACGTCAATTTATAGTAGGCATCGACGCCAGAACAGCCTCTAATGCCCCGTGTGCAAAGGCGAAGGTAGTGTGTAGTACTCTAGGCAGGATCACGCAGATGTCTCGGTAGTGAGTTGCACGTAAAACTGTCGTAACATACATGCAGTGACGTTGTTCCCGTTGCACCATAATCTTCGTGCCGTACATTGACCGCGTCCGTCTCGGACTGAGTGTCAACGTCGCCCGACTGTCTGTCCGCTGACTTCACGGCACTCTCGGCAGGCGGACATGACCGGCCGGTTATGATGCTAGACACGTCCTTCGTCAGCGAACCATGCCTGCGAACCAGGCTACCACCACAAACAACAACACTCTCACTTCTATCAGCAGTCACAGACCATGCCATCAGACTCCAGTTCTTAACCATCACGCGGTTCACACCAAGTAAAGGTGACTGACAGAGAAAGCAAATTGGACCGGAGGATCGAAGAAGTGATAGACATCAGAAAAGAACAAGACAAGTTGATGAACCAAGATGATTAAAAACTAACATGTGTAACAGTCCAAGATGACACAATCAGAATTATTACTGCCCACGGAAGCGACAGCAGTATTGTTTTCAGCATCATTGTTTTCTCCGTTAACATGATAACTCATGACCCGCTGCACTTAGCTTGATGAAATTTGGCATGCACATGTATCTTGACAACCTCTAGAAGCCTACTGAATATCAAGGTCAAAGGTCAAGGTCACATGGGTTTTTTGTGTGCATGATACTACTTGAACCAGTTGGCCTGGAATCACGAAATGTCATTCACTACATGGTGCCGCTGTATTACTGCACGTAGAAGCGACGGCAGTATTGTATCACCATGTTGCACAGGCATGGCCCGCGGGCAGATCATAGCCTTGAGCAAGGGTTACTTGTTTTTTAATACTTATGTAATTTCGATTAAAACTACCAGTGGTAATTGTCCAAGACAATACGTTTTTGTTTAGCAACTGTGTCAGTTATTCAGCTAACATTTCTCACGAATGCACCGTGTTCGACTCTACTGCATGGACAACAGGAAACGTATCAGACCTATAAGAAGTACTGCCACAATGCTTACGAACACCAAAAGCAGCTCCAAAAATAAACTCGTTCACAAATGGGATAGTTAAGTTAAACAAAACCGCTAAGTGTGTGTAAACATATAAATCACCATTATATGGACTTCGTGGCTATGATTTTCCACAATATTTCTTGGTCACAGAATTACCAGAACAAATAATATGTACACAGTAATACTGCTGATAATCACCTGGGTGGCAAAGGACCACAGACAACGCTGCAGCAGTTTACAAGCAACGAATCATGGCTGAACGGGTTGAAGATTTCCTGACCAGGACGAGTGGTAAACGCGCCTTTCATCTGCATAAATTAACACACATTTTATCAGCGTGCCACTGAACTATGACAGCACACACACATACTGCAAAAAGCGCGTACAGATCTTCACAGGAACCCATCTTCAGAATTGCATAGTGTCACCTGTCACAGAGGATCACAAGAGTGTTACCTGCCCCACCTTAACCCCAGCCAGGCAGGCTGGGGTAAATTTGGCTATGAAAAACATCAAAGGTCAGCTGGATGGTGAGTGAGTAATTTCCTAACAGCACATCAGCACTCAGCACACATGAGGCTATTTCCTGCCATAAGAATGTTAATACACTGTCCAAATAAAAAGCGGCTCCCAAACGGCATGTAAAAATGACTCTTCTTCAAAATTTGATTTCTTGATTTACACTTCATACTGTTAAGGCACATTTTGTGTACCCCTTCCAAATTAACTACAAAATTAGTGGACACTAATTTACGTTAGTGATAGTTTTAATTTAGTGCAGTTATTGAGGACGTTCTTGGGGGCTACTTTTTATTGGGAGACGGTGTAGTAATTTTACACCAATTAAACTAGTGTGTAAAGTTGATGCCAGAAGATGCAGTCATTAGCAGGGATGGAGTTATTGAGGACTGTCCTTGACCTCGAGGACAGCTCAAGGACAAAAACTTGTGGCCTTGGCCATGACCTCGACGGCTTGGCCTCTAGTCACTTGTAATGACTGTGCTCTGTGCAATAAGTTTACGGTATTTGTATGATATATCCACTTTGTTGTGCCACCGTGATTTACCTACCCTGGAAGGATGGAAGGCTGAGTTGACCTGGGTGGTTGGTTATATAACAAGATGACATTAAAAACCGTGAAAAAATTAGCACAACAAACAAACATAAACATGGACAGTGCAGGGTTTTTTAAATAGTTACAGGTTAAGTCTATGCTGCATGACATTTAACAGTAAACTGAGCCAATTTCTCATAACTGCACCAATTATTCAGCTAACAAATTGAGTCTGGAGTGCAGTAAAATTGTAGCATTTTATTTCTAAACCAATACCATCGGTTTACAAAAAAAACAGCAACGGACAGCAACACCTAGGACCTGGTCAATGTTAAACATTGTATATGATATCACCATACATAACAGGTATGAAACACTCACATCTTCATTAGTTGTTTGATTTGACACAGACAAGTACGTGTGAAATCCAGCAAGTCCAAGGATGGACCAAATGGAAAAGAAGCACACCGCTGCTTCAACGATAGTAATGACGGTTAAAGAAACAAACAAGTAAAAATATAACACTCTTCAAAGGTATATTATACAATATTGCACAATATTACTTATTAAATGGTAAAAGCACCAGCGATATTTATCAAAGGATATGATGCTGGTGACTTCTTCAGCGCAGCTACGAAATCATCTTCCTGTGCAACTGTAAACAATTAAATATTTTGTTATTTACAGAAAATATAACCAACACAACAACTGAGATGCATGAATGTATGTATGTGCCATTAATTCCAATCATCTGCTACATTCACAATTCTGTTCACAAGCCTGATTCTGGAAACACTTGAATCAACAAAAAATTATGTTGCAACTGCTAACTAAAAACAGCAGCTGAAATTTGTTTTGTTTTTGCAGCATATTAACTAGAAAAAGAACACTGCATCAATCCAAAATATGTTCTGTTCAACTGGAGAATAAAATGTTACATTATTAGATAACAGTATATTTGTACTTTTCTATTATTTAGAAATTAGACACATATCACATCTACCATGCTAAGTTTGACTACATCTACTGTCTGTCTTTGATGACCTCAATATCCGTCAAAAAAATAATAAACATAAACCAATCTTCTACAAACTGATGTATATATAACAAAAGCAGAAGAGCATACGCATAATGAGGTGGACAAGAACACAAGCGAACATGAAGACGCAGTGCACGGACAGCGAGACTAAGAACAAGTAGAAATATCGGTAGTTGCGTAGTCCGACGCAATTGCCGACCCACGGACAATGGTGATCAAACCTCTCTGCACAAACAGCAGCAAAAATATAGCCCCAGTGGAACCCAGTCTCTGCCACATGTGAAGCTTCCAGCCAGTGGTGCAGTAACTGGGGGTTTAAGTGGTTAAACGAACCAGGGACCTCGAGCTCTCAAGGGCCCCGAGCAGGGCGACATGAAACATAAGGCAAGAAAATAACAAGCATCTTCTTCTTTGGTCTTCTGCCATATGGCACGTTATGACAAACTCTTTTACCAGCTGCTTCTGTCATCTGCATCTCTCTACAAAGTGACGTAGTCTTTGCTTGTGATGTCGCTCAGCATTTGCAGGTGCTTTCATCCTCTTGTTGTTTTGCCCAACATCCTGCCCTCCATTATGTCCTGTAGCAGTGAGTCATGCCTCAAGATATGTCCTATCCATCTGAGTTTGCGCTGCTGTACTGTGTCCAAGATGTTCTGTTTTCTTGGACTTTCTGCATCTGTAGCACTTCATCAGTCGTTACCCTGCCAACCCAGCTCATCTTCTCCATTGTTCTCCAGATCCACATTTAGAAAGCTGATACTGATAGTCTTTCTCTACCAGCTTGTGTCATTGTCCACGTCTCAGCACAATAAAGAGCAATGCTCCACATTGTACATTTTATTATTATTTTCTTCGGTTGTGTATCCCATTTTCCGCGTAGCAAGCATTTTTTCTTCACAAATGCTCGCATTGCCATAGCGATTCTGTTGCACATATCTTTCTCGCAGTAAACGTCACTTGAAACTAATAGGCCTATTTACTGAAAAAAAAACTAAGCCTAACAATAACGAGTGCAAACGATTATCCATAGCAGGAGCAATCACGTGATTACAAAAAAAACATCGAAACTCTTGGCAGCTGGGGCTTCGCTCCAGACGCCACTGGGGAGCTTAACACGTTCCACAAGCCCCCTAGCTGGTGGGGAGGGAGCTTGCTGTACCCTCCCTGCTCTCACCCCAAAGTCCCAGCCCTTTGGGCTTCGAGCTTTAGCCCTTTGAGGCATGGGGTCCTCAAGGAATGTCCTCGACCTTGAGGACAGCCCGAGGACAAAAAATCATGGCCTTAGCCTCGAAGATCACCGGCCTTGGCCTTGGCACTGAAAATGCTGGCCTCCAACCCATCCCTGGTCACTACAAAGTAATGTTATACAAAGACAAAATTGAAAATGTATTACCAACACACATGTCGCAGACACTGCAGTGTGACGCCCTCGGCGGTCGGAATATCTTGCATGTAAAACAGTACTTCAGCTTGTTCACCTGACCTCGAATAACCACTTCTTTGGTCCGCGGTGGTGGATAGTAATTGGGTGCTGACCCTGCAAGGCTGGCAGCCTCTTCTGTTCACAGTTGCACATAAACATACATTCTAACAACAGAATCAATACCACTGGACTTGCACATCACCAATGACATTCAGCGTCTTATGGATCTAAACTCTTGAAATCTGGAAAAATGGCAACTAACTAGACAAGTTTAACAGGCTGAATCAGCTACAGTGTACACTCTCAAGTGGTAGAAACAATCAAATAAAAACTTGTTGTACCTTATTCAACATTTTAATTTTTTTTGTCTCTGAACAAATGCTTGACAGTCAGCAACATTTGCTATTCTGTGTTGTGAGCACAACAGTGTTAATATTATTACACTTGCTTTATATTTTATTTAAAAGCCCTACTTTTCCACAGTTAATCTAGATTGAACTTGGCTGTCAAAAGTATTCTGTAGAGTAAAATCGTTGATGATTACCGGACAGTGGATAAGCAAAACAGTTACGACAACATTTTATATGCGTTGTTGTAACCCATAATACTGTCAATACTGATAAATTTGTTCTTTATTACACTTAAATGGTCTACTTTTTCACAGCTACTGCAAATTAAACTTGGCTGCCAAAAGTATTTTATAGAGAAAATCTTTGTTGATTGGTGATTACTGAATAAGCATATCTATAGGCTCAATGCCATTCCTATTGCAGTCAGTGTCAAGACATTACATTCAACATAACATTAACATTATGTTTCAGAAGTACTCATCACACAATGTATTGAGGCATACAGTTCTGCATGTAACTTAAGTGCAGACTTCTCGCTGTAATCATCAAATGCAGATCAGTAGAAATCAATGCAATACTTAACTGGAATGATACGACCGGTAAAAACAGCTTCACACATCGTATTTCTCAGGCTAAATGCATGCGGCAAGCCAAAAAGGTCATAACCCTCAAATTCCCTTCACAGCAAAATCGCCAAAAGGTGAAACGGTACACAAAGTGGCAATAAAATTATATATTGCTATGCATGCTCAACTGACCTACAGGCCTTATTCTTATATAGGTGTAACCCAAATCAAAATCATGCTTACACTGTTGGGGATGGATAAGTAATGAGTAATGTGGTTGTAATGAGTAATGAGTCTGGCCTAGAGGGAGGTACAGGTTATTTCGAACAGCATAACTTACAGTATACATTATATTTCAGTATGATAACGCTCAGAACATGGCAGCACACAAAAGTGATGGTGTTCACTGTGATAATTAAACCGCATTTCTCGGTCACCACTGTGTACATCAATCAGCCGAAGATTCAGGTACAAGTATAACCATATAGAAGAAGATTTCGCACAGACTGCTAGGTCCATTGTGTGGGAGCTCATCCCTTTTTAATGTACTTTGAGCCAGGGAGGGTTAAACCCAATTAAGCTAGCATACAGCCCAAGTCAGCCGGATGGCTGGCTAGTGGCTCTATTAACCGTCAGCACCTTTAACCAGCTTGGTCAGTATGACAGCAGTCCTGGTAACAGGGCCCACAGTTATGCAGAACTCGCCACTTCTTTCCTGGCAGTGGTGATAGCCATTGCCAGTATGCATTTTGCCTATCCATGGAGGGGTGGCCAGGCTGAGTTGGCCTAGGTGGCTTGGTTGAATACAGAGACTGTATACATGCAAACGGTCACCCATCTCAATGCGACCAATGATGTTACAGCTAGGCTAAGCCACCACTTACCATTCCGTGCAACATACCGATTTGTCGTTCGATGTCTGCAGCTTCATCAGGAGTTGCACGTGGAATCATGCCGGGATCACTGAAGCTGGTTCGCAACAAAGTTGCCATGACAAACAGGAAAATGAGGCCATCAGCTACTGGGATTGCTGGCGACACAGTGACTGATAGGTATGGACAGCTAAAACCACACAATACACGGCTGTAATCTCAACAGCAAACAATCTGTTAAAGGGTAATCAAATAATTATGCCTTGTTCACTAAATCTTGCAGGCACAACGTTACATTTTACTACACACTGTCCAAATAAAAGTCATCTGGTTTGCCATCTGACTTAACTTTGGCAACAGTAACATATTTTGACACTTATTTGGGGCTACTTTGTATTGGGACACGGTGTAGTAATTATACACCTACACCTATTTGATTTACCCAAATTTAAAACAAATGCCTACAAATTATTACACATATACCTTATCAATTAACAATGCAATGAAAGAATTAGATGCTTCTTTTTATTTGGACAGCCATATAAAAGTGCCAGAAGCATGCTGGTGTGAAAACTGCAAACTGTCTACCAGTCCTAATGTGTCTTCCGGTAAAAAAAATATTGACAATTTGTTCAAGCTTTAAATTTCACTATAGCATAGTACAAATAAAACTAGAGTTTTGCCTATCAATATACTGAACTGCATGAAAATGCAAATAGCATGTGTGAAACATACTCAAAGCCAAAGAACAGGCTTGATGTGCCAACAATGAGAAAGCACGTAAGACAGAAGATGCCAGACTGCCTTGCAACTGTTTGACTGCAGCATGACACCTGGCTCTGTCTCCAGCACCACATCCAGTTAGTCATCACTAGTCACTACTGTTGCTCTGTCTTCCTCTCACCAGACGCCTTTTATCAAATCACATTCCAGTGTCATCTCGGCTGATTTGTGTCAGTTACCACAGCAACTGTCAGCAATAACTAACTCTCTACCAGCTCGACATCTGCAACAAAAAAATCACTCCTTTCAACAGTCATGGGTAATAAGAGATGTGCACATTTGTGGATGTCGCAACAGGTAATGCTGTAATTCAGCTGTAATTTACTAGTTTAACCCTCCCTCTAACTCTAACCCTGACGGCTGACGCAACATCAGCAGATCCGCACATCTGCTTCTCTACCAGAGCCCCTTTTTAAAAGTTGTGCAACTCTTATATCATATTTAGCATACCATTAAATTATTCTGCAACTGTGATATTTAATCAAGGACGGTCAATCATGCATGCACACAAATGCATTATGTTCACGGACGGTCATATAATATTGTCCTCAAAAGCAGACAACTTTTGTATGACATTCCGGGAAAATTGGACCATGATGTAAGAGCCGATGAAACAAAAAAGACGGCCTGATTGCGTATGCTCACTTCTAATGGTATGACTGGCCTATAATACTAAACGTGGTACCCAACGGGCCAACACGTCAGCTCAGGGCAACACGAAACAGTTGATACCAAAATCATAATAATATTAACGATAATTCAACACTGTCACAACGTCATAACTTTAGATGTACTAATCTTACCGGCTTATTTTTTGGTTTATCATCTGATATGAGGTTTTAAACGTAAGTAATATAGAAAGAAACATCAAACATCTTATGTTAATTCCATAGAAATCTAAATATCGGTCGATCGTCGAAAAAAATATTAGAGACGTGCAGAGTGAAAAATTCATAAAATTCTCCGAATTCCTTCCCGATTCGGCTCAGATATTTTTCGGTTTCGGCTTAAATAAAATGCTGCTAAGCTTGGCTCTGCTTAAACATTTCGCTGTTCAGGTTTTGTGGCTTTGGCTCCGGCTTCTGGAATTGCTTTCTAATTCCGGGATTCGGGATTGGTTGAGGTCAACTTTCTCTGAGACATATTAAGTCTAACATCTAAGTTTGGATGGTGTAAGACCAAAGTCAAGACAGGATTTTACGTAACAGCAAACGTTGTGGGTCTAAGACTTTAATGTCTTAGAGTAAAGTCTCAGTATCGTTATCATTATAGTAGCCTTACTAAACGATTTTGCGATAGAATGCTACAGTGTTCGCAGTTGTTGACACCGAATACCGATCACAGACAGCCTGAGATAGGCAATAAACACTGCACATGCCATTGCCTAGCCTATAGTATGCTGTAATACTGTACAAAATTAGTACAATTTCTGCCTAATTTCCGAAAATTACAGCCGCGAATTTCCGGTGGCCCTGCTTTACCCAATTACCTACAGACAAAAGCTTCGTCTGCAGTGACGTTAATTGGTGATTCACACGAATCATATTATCACACGCGATTTCATGAAACGACAGATACTCGAGTGCGTAAACAGCCGTTCAAAGTCATCCAACTGATCTATGTTGACTTCGGTAGTCGTATATGATATATCGATGCTGAAATTTCGATATTTTGACACATCACTACCATTACCATGTTTATTTATCTATTCTTTGTTTTCCGTGTTATGTAAACAATTTGCGAATGTTATTTATTTTAGCATTATAACAATGTTCGTGAATAGCAATGAGAAAGAAACCTTGTCGTGTAAAACGCACGATCAAGATATTTTTAACCTTGTGTGTGGTTTTTATTTGTCTTCAACTGTATTATGCGTACACGATCACGCATAATGATGCCAACGTTCCTTACGAGACTGCCGGTAACTTCCCTGGCGAATTCGCAAGGTCTACTTATCACTGGAACGAGTCGGAGATTTATCCACCGCGTTTGTTGTATAAAGATTTGAATATATCAACTGCTTGTACATTAGAAGCTGATGCTCAACATGCTCTGAATCGTGCGTATACACCCTACTGCAAGAATAGCATCATACAAGTGTTTTGCATGCAACAGAAAGGGCTGTTATATCCGAAGCATGTGCCAAGATATTGTAAATCTTCAGTAAACAGCTCAAATCAGTATTTGGGTTGTTTTCAGGATGATATGAAGTCTAGAATTTTTAGTGGTTTTGTTACAGAAATGAGTGACACAAATTCCCCACCTGCTTGCATTAACTACTGCCTCCGTATAGGATTTAGTCTGGCAGGCTTACAATACGGGTATGAATGTTGGTGCGGAAAAGCTCTCAGTGATAGTGGTTTGCGTATTAGTGAACTACAATGCAACATGTCGTGTCCCAGCCATGAAACTCGGTCAACATGTGGTGGATATTTAGCAATGAGTGTCTACGTGACTGGATTGGCAGCAGTTGCTAGTAATGATGCCATTTATGTTCCACCACAACCCCGCGACTTGTTACCATACACTGGTGTCAGAATTGTCTTTGTGTTAACTATCAACGGACGTGCTCTTCGGCAAGTGACAAGACTGCTGCGTGTGCTGTACCGACCACATCACTACTACTACATACATGTCGACACACGACGAGACTACTTATACCGGGAATTATCCAAGTTAATTGGTCATTTTGGCAATATTCGCATGGATACTACACGACATTCCACTATATGGGGTGGGGCCAGTCTTCTTACAATGTTGTTAGATGCTATGCAGGAACTACTGACATTGGATGACTGGCAGTGGGACTACTTTGTGAATCTTAGTGAATCTGATTATCCAGTTAAATCTGTAGAAGAATTGGAAGCATTCCTGACCAAATACAATGGAAAGAATTTTGTTAAGTCTCATGGCAGGGATACACTGAAGTTTATTCGTAAACAGGGCCTCAATATGTTGTTCTACGAGTGTGAAAATCGAATGTGGAGACTTGGTCCAAGACAGCTACAAGAAGGGATTAGGATTGATGGAGGAAGTGACTGGATCTGCTTGAGTCGTGAATTCATTCAGTATGCAGTTGGGAATGACTCCTTGCTTTCAGGACTGAAATCATTCTGGAGGTACTCACTACTGCCTGCTGAATCATTCTTCCACACTGTCTTACAGAACAGTTTATTCTGTGATACAGTCATCAATAACAATCTTCACCTTACCAACTGGAGGCGGAAGCAGGGTTGTAAGTGTCAGTACAAGCACATCGTTGACTGGTGTGGCTGTTCTCCGAATGACATTTTACCCCAGGACTTCCACAGACTTCTTGCTCTGCAAGGTCGGCCAATATACTTTGCTAGGAAATTTGAGGCATCTGTTAGTCTGACTGCAATCAATCTAGTCGATGAATTGGTGTATGGAATTAACCTACCTGCAGACATGCCTTCACTCTCGTCTTTCTGGTTGAATGAATATCACCATGAAGATGTTATGCCAGATGTCAGTACTGCACGGATTAGTCAGTATGTTGCATTTGTTCAAATGTCTTTGCAACATTTACAAGCATTCACGCCATGTCCGTTTTCACTGACATCACTTCTTGAAACAACTCTGTTCATTCAGAATGATAAATTTGTTGGTGTTGTTGTTACTTACGAAGCTAGGACATTTGACAATAGCAGTCATGGATTGCTCGAGTCACTGCTGAAGCCGTCACTGCGCTATAAACCGGCAGATGTCAGACATGAAGTTGCAGAAAGACTTGCTAATATTCAGGTAGGAACAGACTTTGATGCAAAGGAAGCACTGTTTCGTAATTATGCTGGCCTGATAGCTTCAGACAGTGACATTGCAGTTCAGCTGTCGTGGAGACACGGCCAGCCGGTGAGTTCCATGACAGTAAGTCTGATCACTCCAGCAGGTGTGACAGCTGATGTAACCAGTGTCAATGTCAGTACAAAGAGTGCTACAGTTTCCTGTTATCAGCCTACATTAAGCCAGCCACTGCAACCAGGTGTCTGGACTGCCAGGGCAATCATAGTGAATAATGGACATGAGACAGTTATAGGTGAACTGCCTTTTGTAGTTGTGCCAAACGATGTGGGTATGAGTGATGTGATATTACTGCTGGCTAAGGCATGGACTGTTGCTGGAATCTGTGCTTCGTCTGATTTTTCTGTCTGTAAACCACGGCTGTCTGCATGTGCTAGCACAGCATGGAGCACACGATATCCTGACCCGAAGTCCTGGATTGATGAGCGTGCCATGTGGGCATGGATAGATCGAACACAGTATTAAAATGGTGCAAACTAGCCAGCATTCAGTGATTGTTATGTTGTATTATTTATCAACTGTGGATTGCTGGTCATCAACACCATTATAGCATTACTTCTGCCAACTTCATTGTAGGCATTAATGAACATGTTAATGTTTAATCACAATTACAGAAATTAGTGCCATTAAAAATTTTAAGGCCGTGACCAAAAATTAACTTCTCAGCAGCTTGCTTTCCTCTTTTATGTCTGTCTCTTTTATGACTTTTCTCTTTTGAAAATGGCTATCTCTCTCTCTCTCCTTCAGGCTGTGAATCCCTCTGGTGAGGGGTCGGCCACATGGGTTCTCCTTCTCCATTTGGCACGATTCCCTGTGTCCTCCAAGTTGTCCCATCTCTTTGTCTTCCTTGACTTCGTTGTCCATGAACAGCTGCCTTGAGGATTCGTTTGACACAGCCATCTTCTTCTCTCCGTTGTATATGCCCATACCATCTCAGCCTGGCCTCACGTACCTTGTCCGTGATGCATGCTACTCCAATGATGTGACGGACGTCATCGTTCCTTTTCCTGTCCTTCAGGGTAAGACCAAGGATCCAACGTAACATTTTCATTCGAGTTCTTTCAAGACGTTCCTGTTCACGTCTTCTTAACGTCGATGCTTCTGAACCATAGATCAGTACTGGCCTTATCATTGTTCTGTATACTTTCCCTTTAACTGCAATGGGCATCCTTCGGTCACATAACACTCCTGTTAACTCTGCCATTTCTTCCATGCTGCAGCAATTCTAGCTTTAATGTCCTCCTCACTTCCTCCCTGGGCATGAATTACTGAACCCAGATATCTGAAGTTCTCCACTTGCTTCAGAGCCTTCCCTCTTCTGTCGGTTATCTGCAGAGACTCTGCTGTCTTTGCACATACCACAGTCTCTGTTTTGTCTGCATTTACTTTTAGGCCTTTACTTTCTAGAGCCTCTTGCCAGTCACTGAATTTCTCTTGAAGCTTGGCCGGTGAGATATCCGCTAAGATCAGATCATCTGCATACAGCATGTCCCATGGTACACCATGCCGTACATAATCACTGACAGCATCCATAACAATAATAAATGAAAATGGCTATCTCCCTGTGCTAAAATACTGCCAAAAGTACTGGTACCCTGTGTACGTTATTAAAAGAACTTGACATAGGCATGTGTGGGTGCGAGTATGTGTACATGTTTATGTGTTTATATCCACAATCGGCTGTATATTTGTATAACGGGAAAACTATATTCCACTGTCCAACAGTTTGTTTGGTATGTTAAGATGATTAAAAATTATTGTTGGCTAGCTTTTGTTAGAGTGAGTCGGGTGGTGAACTGGGTGAAGGGAATAAGTTGGCAGACGTTCTTATTTCTTTTTAGTTTTTACAGTCTATGTGTATTGACGGACTGTAACATTTTAGCAGTAAACAGCTGCATGTAGTATATTATGTTGCATAATGTTTAGATGATATTGAACTTGTGATAATCAAAATCATGTTAGATAAGTATGACAATTTACTATAATGCTGGACAAAATAATCTAGTTGTATATATTTGGTTACATGTGTATGGTGATTATTATAGTAGTAATCAGTGACTTTGCAACAGTGTATAAGAATATGACAATTTATGCGTGAGTGTATGCTTTGCAGCTGTGTTTCAAATTCAGACAATTCTGTTCCATATATTTACATGTTTTGTGTAACATTTCGTCCCATGTAAAATAGTTTATTTCCTTACAGATCAAAGAAGAACTTATATTGTGTATTTATGTATTTTTGTGCACATCCAGTATCATACTTTGTTTCAGAACTACCTGTTTCTAGTGTTGTATGGTGCTTTTCAGCATTTTACTGTTTTACAACTATTATGCGTTTTTGAAGCTACAGATAGAGAACACAATACTCCACACATCACTTGCATAGGCAATAAAGGTAATAATGATATCAAGTTAAATGCACATGGTAGTACATTATCACACTGTGAAAGCCCAAACCAGTAACAGGCCTCCCACTCAGTTTTTTTCAGGACACCAAAAACTGTCAAAATTCAAGACGTTTTTCGAAATTAGTTGTTCCAGTAAGTACAACAAAAGTGTACAAAAATGAATCGCTAACAACTTACGAAACCGATATTTCTCACACTGGAGACAATGACAAGTTCAACCTCACACATGGGGAAAGGTCACCGTACTGTGACAGGGAACAAGATTAGTGTCGTTTAGGTCTTTTTTACGGAAACCAGAACGTCATATATCTCATATTTCTACTGGATTAATAATTCTTCAGGGCAAATCTGCTTAGCTCAGGGCATTTTAAGGATAAGCTTCAAATGTCCGGATGAGTGGGAGGCCTGCAGTAGTGCAGTAAGTACTAAGTAACACGAGTCTAATTATACAGCTGCTGACGTCACTGTGCAGATTCAGCAGCCAAACTGATCCCAAGCATCATCATTAATGTCACCATTAACAGCAGTTGTCTCTGGTGCTGGAACAACTTCAAACCTGATGTCATACTGCTGGTCAAGTCCAAGGTACGAGTCGCTCATGATGAACAGCGTGTAGATGACCTTACAAGGCAGCTCCGGTGCAAAGAAAGTCATCGACGCTGACATCGAGCACTTGTTGCGAGTGCACGT
>Ga0209052_1000250_pt1 | contig 16512 bp, 16 predicted proteins | sample WorMetHEROISLAND_2_FD_187409 | JGI IMG/M metagenome (GOLD analysis project Ga0209052, IMG submission 187409) | Marine gutless worms symbiont microbial communities from Max Planck institute for Marine Microbiology, Germany - Olavius sp. 4 HERON... | ecosystem: Host-associated > Annelida >...
TCCTAAGGCTGTAATATTTATTTTCTAAAGCTTATTTCATCTCTGTAGTTTTAGTGAACTTGCCTGTTTACTACTTGTTCAGGTTATTACTTAGTAAAACTAATTCAGCCATTTGGCTGATAGGCATGGGCAAGGACTACAGTTTTCTCAGGACCACAGAATTTTGAGTCTGGCCATGGAATTTTCCCGTTTCTATGGAATTACTGTTTCCGTGGCATTTTGCGGAATTCGGTATTGGCCGGTGGTTATAGCCTAATCAGTGATTACTAAACAGTTGATACACAGAGTGAAAGACGTTATCATACTTTAGACAATCCAACAATTCCTCTGTTAATTTAATGAATATAGGACACTGTGGAATTAGGAAAACTTGTCGTGGTAAGCCTTGGAATTTGCATAGCCATAAGTTAACAGACTGTATGTTGAACTACGTGCTTCAGGGTAATAGAATACCAGACATGTACAAATTTCATGCACTGATTACGACGTACGAAGTGATCATATCAGACCTGGAAGAGCTAAGTGCTATTGACTGGCGGGTTGCCATCATTGATGAGGCTCATCGGCTGAAGAACAGGAATTGTAAACTTCTGCAAGGTCTCACTTGCTTTGAAATGGTTAGTAATTCGTATTTTTTTTCATTTTTTAGAGGTGACAAACGTGTTGATGCTCTTGGCTGTGTGACATGAAGGGCATCTGACTTATCTATGCTGCATTTTGTTTTTGATTTTATTTTTGATTTAGCCGTGCCTCTTTTCTGTTATTTATTTAGTGGCTTAACTATAAGCTGCTTTACGGTTTTAGTTTGGCACTTATGCTGCCGTATTTTTCAATAAACTTTATTTGATTTGTAAACCTGCTGCAGCAGTAGTATCCTTCAATCACACAGCTTAACCTGTATTCACTCGTTGATAAGTAGGCCACTTGAACAACAAGTGAAAGTAGTAATGGCAGCAGTTCAGTACTGTTGCTGCTGCTACTGTTTGGTAGTGTTCGAGTAGTGTCCAGAACCAACAGATTTCTATGCGCTGTGGTGAATAGTATATGGTTAACTGTTGTATTTAAAGAATATGTGCAGGCATCAAATTGTTGTAATTTATTCAGATGAATTAAATTGTGTGTTTGTGTCAAGGAACATCGTGTACTGTTGACGGGAACGCCGCTGCAAAACAACGTTGATGAGCTGTTTAGTTTACTGAGCTTCCTGGAACCACGTCAGTTCAGCTCATCTGAGGCATTCATGGCCGAGTTTGGTCGACTGGAGACAGAGTCACAGGTCGACAAACTCAAAGCGGTATGTTGTGCGTATTGATTCACAGAAATTTGCATATTTATTTTGTTCATTCAATACATATTATATTGAGCTGCAATTGACAGTTAATAAAAGTGTCATCACTAAATTGTTGATTAAATGCAGATCACCAAGAAAGCATTTTATAGTAGATACAATGATAAGTATCTAATAAATGATGATCACTTTTGTCTGTAGAATGTGAATGTTTTAGATTGTCTGCAAGACTGGTTAATACAAACACGTAGGATAATTGCTGATCATGTCTCGTTGCATTTGTGAAAGCTGTTAGCAATATATTCTTATGAAGTTGCTAAACAATAACGTCCATTATCTTTCACAATTACATGTACCACTGTTAGTTTGACAGAAATAAATCTGTAATTGATCGTTAAGTATTAGAACTTGTAATTTACGAGCTGTAATTTTATATGTGGTATATGTGAGATACGTGCAGATATTTTTTTTGTATTTTTTGTGTTGTGAGTTTTACAATTTCTTGAAGTTATGCATGCAGTTTTCTATGTCATATGATGAGAATGAGAAATTGCTTAGTTAGTTAATTAGAACATTGCTCTTGTAGTGTTTCGTCAGTGTGAATGGACCGTGTGATGCTACTTGTTTGTGTAGTTGTTAAAGCCGATGATGCTTCGCCGGCTGAAGGAAGATGTGGAGAAGACTCTGGCATCAAAAGAAGAAACCATCATTGAAGTTGAGCTGACAAATATTCAGAAGAAATATTACCGAGCTATTCTGGAACGCAATTTCACCTTCCTTGCCAAGGGAGGAACATACACGAATCTGCCGAACCTGATGAACACGATGATGGAACTGCGCAAATGCTGCAACCATCCGTATCTTATTAATGGTATCTGTGTTCTACTGCTGCTGTTGGGTTTGGGTTTAAAGGTTTTGTACATTTCCAATTCATTTATCAGATGTGTCATGTAATGTGTTCACCGTTCAGTTCTTTGTTATGTTTTTTGGCAGCGTGTTGGCTCGCTATGACATTGAGTGTACTGAGTGATGTGGTTGAGTCTTACCGTCATTGTTATTGGTCTAGGTGCCGAGGAGCAGATACTGGAAGATGCTAAGGCTACTGGTCTGCTTGATGCAGAGAAGTTGTTCAGCTTGTTGGTTCAGTCGTCCGGGAAACTGGTCTTGGTCGATAAGCTGCTGCCAAAGCTGAAAGCAGATGGCCACAAAATTCTCATCTTCTCGCAAATGATTCGTGTTCTTGACATAATAGAAGACTACCTCATCCACAAACAGTATGTCATTTGTGGCTTGCTGTATAAAGACTACTACGTATTGTACATGTATATCATCTGTATTCTGTTGTCTGTTGATTTCTGAAATGGCTTTACAGTTATGATGTGCGTATACATGATTATGTATATACATAAAATGCATTCGCATAAACCGTTTAAAGCTGATGAGTGTATGTTTGTGAATGATGAGATGTCGAGTGATTACTTGTTTAGAATAGATCGAGTGTAGTTGTTGCAAGAAGTTAGTACATTTGTGTTTAGCTACCTGTATGAGAGGATTGATGGGCGGATTCGTGGCAATCTGCGCCAGGAAGCCATTGATCGTTTCTGCAAGCCCGACTCAGACCGGTTTGTGTTCTTGCTGTGCACGCGAGCTGGTGGTCTTGGCATCAACCTGACGGCCGCTGACACTGTCATCATCTTTGACTCGGACTGGAATCCACAGAATGACATTCAGGTATGTTGCATCATTCTGCATTGGCTGCAATGTCTTGCAGTTGCAGCTGTTCTGTATTTCGGTGAAATGCAAAGTTCATCTGATGATGCTTGTTGAATCAAGTATTGTGTTACATAGGATGTCTGTGGAGATGGACAGAGGAAGAATTTATGCCTTTTTATGGCACATGTCTAGGAGGGTGTGAAAAGTGTCGGCTTTATTGTTAGGATTATGTGGAGAGGGACTATCAAGGCGAGCTAGCTAACTCATGTTTATCTGGAATATTAGCCTTTAGAAACAGCGTGATTATAATTTATCTGTAATACTGGCCTTTGAAAGCAGTGTGTACTGTGTATCATTTTTTAGCACTGTCGGTCTGATTTAGGCTGTATGTCTAACAAATGGTAAGTGGCAAAATGCAGTGTCAAAAGAAAGGTTAGTCCGTATGTTTAGCCTGCCTAGTAATTTTTTGTGCTGTTACCTAGTTAACAATTTTTTTTTGGTGTGTGCCTAAACTTATTTTTGAACTTTAGTAGGTTATTGCATAAACAAAATCAAAATCATCTCAGTACTTATTATCATTTTGCTGTAACAGTTATGAGGTTTAGCTGGTTTTCACCTTGTAGTTGTTGATGTTTTACAGGCACAGGCTCGTTGTCATCGAATCGGACAGCTCAGGGCTGTGAAAGTCTACAGACTGATCACAGGCAACACATACGAACGTGAGATGTTTGACAAAGCATCGTTGAAACTGGGCCTTGACAAAGCCGTTCTGCAGTCCATGGGCAACAAGGAACTAAATGTGGTTTGTGTCGCTTTCCTGTTGCTTAAGTACAATAAGTAGTTGAATGCTTATAATAAGTAATAAGTTATTTTTGTTTGTTTAATTGCATCTTGCATTTGACTACAGAGAACTTTGTCCATTAGGTTGTTTTTCTTGAAGTCTAGGGTTGGTAATGTACTGTGGTGTGGCATTTTCTGTCTTATCCTATGCCGTCTTATGATGAATAATATAAGTGACATTTTGTATTCTGTGTTTATAGTGCATGTACAAGTTTACCTACTTTTAACAGAGAATATTACTGTAAATGTAATGCATTTTGGCTTTTTTGTTGAATGTGATAAATTTGGATTTATAATGCAACTTTCTAAGTATCCACATCCAGGTTTTGTCCATCTGTCCCATCCAGGCTCTTAACTTGAAAACATAAAAGCGTAGAAAAACCAAAAATTTGTGTGAGAATTCCCCGGAGCAGGAGTAATCGGTGTACCAATTTTCAACTCCGAAGATCACATGTCAGGGGGTTGACAAATGGTTTGGTCTGTGGATCGGTGTGTGGTTGTAGCAGAATCAGCTGAGCAAGAAGGAAGTGGAGGATCTGTTGAAGAAAGGTGCGTACGGCGCGCTGATGGAAGATGATCGCGCCGGTGAGAACTTCTGTGAGGAGGACATTGAGCACATTCTGCAGCAACGCACACACGTGAGGCACATTGAAGCCGGTGTCAAGGGCTCAACGTTTGCCAAGGCCAGCTTCAACATGTCAACCAATCGATCCGACATCAACATTGACGATCCACAGTTTTGGCAGAAGTGGGCTAAGAAGGCTGAGATTGATGTTAATGGTGGAAAGGTACATGCTGATACATTCATATTGTTGTTAGTACACCCATGTTAATCACCACAGCGGAGCTTTATCTGGAACTCACTTCTGCTCAAATACATTAAATAGTTCAATGAGATCTTTCAAATTGCTTGCTTTGATTCAGAACAGTTTTGTATATTGTGTGTATCATTGGTATGAAACAGAATCTCTCGAACGCCTCGATACGTTATGGTAAAGAATAAAAGTAGAAGCATAGTTCAGAAGTGAATGAGTATAAACAGATACGCAGTGTAGTTTCTGGATTTATCATTTGAGAAAATGATAGTTGATATGAAGTGGGTTTGCAGGGGGTGCTGAAAATTGATAGTTGGCATCTGTAGTAGTTGGCAATTTTACATATCGTAGTATAGGTTTTTGTTGTTGAGGAAAGTGGTGACAAATCTGTTTGTATTTGTATGTAATAAATTGTTGCAGAATCTCGTAAACGGGAATAGACATGTGTTTCCTTTACACTGTTCAGCAAATATAGCATCACTAATATTTGACCATGCGGATGTCATTCACTTTCCAGTCTGTCATTCTCGGGTCCTGCATTTTTTTAGCTTTGCTCTTCCTCTTCAGTTCATCAAATTCCACATCTGTATTTTCAAGACCTGTGCTTTAGTTCGTTAAATTGCTGTCCTGAATTTTCCAGTCCCATTCTTTACTCCTGCATTTTCCAGCCATGTCCTTGAGTTTTTGGTCTGTCATTGCCAGGCCTGCATTGCCTCGGTTTTGCGCTGTTTCAGAGTGAATTGATTATGGACGTGCCACGACAGCGTAAAGTGACGTCTCGCTATGGTAAGCACGACCACATGTTGCGTATGTCCGACCTGGACTCAAGTAACTCGGATGACGATGACCTTCATGGACGTGTCAAGAAAGCCAAGCGCAAGAAGCGTCAGGCTGGTAGAGAAGTCGATGGCACCATCGTGTACACGCGGGCCGAGTGCTTCAAAGTGGAGAAGAACTTGCTTGTTTTTGGGTCAGTGAAAGGCATAGTTCAGTTTTTAATCTCTTGAAATAAATTTATTTCAAATAGGGTGGCCATCTTTCTTTATCAACAATTATGCCAACAAGTGTTTGTTTCTGTTGTCTAGCAGTTATTCTGCCAGTGCCAGTTATAGACTTATAGTATCTAGGTTAGTAAGATTCATGAATGAAAATTTAGTCGGTATAGTAGTACATTAGTGCTTCATTGTTTTTGTGTTTGTGTAGCAGTGTCTGCATATTTTGTCTTAACCTATACTGTTTTCTGTCTTCTGGACAGGTGTAATGCAGACAAAATCCCCCGTCCCTGTATATAATCCGGATTCACGAAATGTTTCACAGGCATGGTTCGTGGGCAGTTCTTAGCCTTGAGCAAGGCTTGACTATCTTGTTGTATATCATTGTGGTCTTTTCTTCTGCTTTTTAAAATTAACTGCAGTTGGTTTGTTTGAAGTAAAGCCTTGCTGGTGTCACGTAATTAGTTGTTGTGATTGGTTGTTATTCTAAATGTGTTGTAGTTGGGGTCGTTGGGACGACATTTTCCGTCATGCATGTTTCAAACGAAAGCTTGGCATTGATGATGTGATAACCATCACAAGAGCAATGGTGAGTGACTTGTACTGTAAAGGAAGTGGTTCAGTTTTCACAAGATTGTAGTTTGACTAGTTCCCATGAAACTTATAATTATTGTCTCTGATAGTGCTGTCAATGATGACTTGTCATGCTAATACTGAAGAGATAGCTCGCCAGCTCTTGTTGCTGTGCGATGCTGATCTTTAGTGCGTTAACACTAGTTCTCACTAACAAAACTGATGACGGCACATTACTTGGTTGTTATTTTGAGTGAATGTCTGCTTATTTGCTAACATAACATACAGTATTTTGTGTGACTATTTTATTGGTTTTGTTTGTTACGTATGCCTTGCCTGTAATAGATGCTGCTACAACAGTTTTGCTGTCTCACTATGACAGCATGGTGGCAGCATGTCTGCAGTCAGGAACACTCTCGTTCCTCTGTGCTTTGATGCTGTTGGTTGGATAACACATAGGGCAGCTGGTCCTTAAAATATCTGTCGAGCAATTCTTGTTTGTTTATGCCTGGGGACCGGAATAACCGTGAGTAATTCCGACAGCGTGCGAGTTCAACAAGTTCAGTGTGTGACTATGTGTGCAATGTTTAGCTGCTGTTCAGCTTGAAACACTATGAAGGTGATGAACGCATCAAGAAATTTATTCTTGATCTTATTTCGCCGTCGGAAGATGGTCAGGAGAAGAATTACAAGAACCACTCGGGCTTGTCTGCTCCCGTTCCACGTGGACGGAAAGGTCGCAAGGCAAAGAAGGATGTGGTGAGGAAGGCGCAGTTTGAGGAAGACCTGACAAAACTTGATATCGATGTGGATGCTATCCTTGTCGATGATGGATACAAGAAACATCTTGTTCGACAGTCTAACAAGTAACTGTCGTCGTGATTCTGTCTTCTTACAGTGGCATTTAAACTGAAAAATTGAATTACACTGTACTGCTGTATTAAAGACTCATTTTTCAGTTAGCATTTTAACGGATGTTCACTGATAGTGTGAGACTAGGAAGGGACTGGAGGATGTGCTATCAAGAATGTGTCAGAGGCAATATTTTGCATGCGTTGTGGTATCTGAAATTTGTGTGTGGTCATTTAAATTGAAAATTATTATCCGTTTATAATTTTTCTTACATATTACAATTCCCACTTCCAACGATAGTTACGTTTCTAACTATGCCCTATGCAGGTAACTGTTTATCTGTATTACAATTTTTTTTAACGTAAATTGTATTAATCTGTTAACTAATCTAGGACATAGATTGCAAGATTGATGGTGCAGGTGCAAGCTGTAGAATGGTGTGAATTGTTCTGTGTGTAGAGTGTTGCTGCGTGTTCGCCTTCTGTACTACTTGAAGCAGGAGGTGATTGGCCAGCAAGCTGAGAAAATATTCACCGGAGCTCCTGCAAGGTATACCATTTATAATCAGCCCTCGATCGTGGTGGGTGAAGTTTATAGTGTGTGTTCAAAATCGCTGTTTTTGCAGTGTAAAGTCCATATACTGTGAATGTTAATAATAATATTAGCACTGGGCAGCATCACTGCAGAGTGCATGTTCTTTTAGCATCCACTTGAAGAGCGAAGTGTGTCTGGGGTTCTGATCCGAAATCTCCCCTTTCTTGGTTGACTGTGCTTGTGTTTGATACAGTGTTACTTGGGGCCCTCACAAGTGTCTTAGTCAAATGGCATCTCATTCCGTCCAGTGGCTTGAACAGTGTACTTTGGTATGACAGACAGATAGTTGCATCTTACACAGTAGCTGATATCAGTGATGCCTTCAGAGATGCTGCCTAATAATGGTCATCTTTGTTGTCATTATATTTCTGTGGAGTGATGAAACGTCTGTGACGGTGGAGCGGATGGCAGTAGCCTGTGCTATCATGTATTGAAAGCCGGATGTGACATTGTTAAACCACTGGTCATTTTTGTAAGTGTTCACTTTGTGACTGATTGATTGATTGATTGATTGATTGATTGCATGTTTGTGTGTGTGTCACGGTAGTGAGATTGATGTGCCGCTAGTGTGTGGCGGTGATGCTGATCGGCCTGCCTACTGGTGGGATGCTGAAGCTGACAAGTGCTTGCTTGTTGGCGTCTTCAAGCACGGTTTGTACTGCTGGTGATGCCTTGACAGTGGCCGGCGCGTTTTATGAGCTTTGTTTGGTTATTGAATGAATGAAACATCTCTTTTTGTGTTGCAGCCGCTAGCTGGATTGAAACATAAACATACTGTGTAAAAGTGAAAGCCATTGATACTGTTAGGTAAACTTACTTAAACATCGTGGTAAGAAGAGACTTCACCCAACGAGCTGCTCACATTTTAAGCAAATTCACATAGAATGAACATGTCACAAATAGTTGGTCTCAGAAAGAGTTCTAGTAGTATTGTTAGCATTGCTGACTTTATAGTAATTTTCAAGACATCCGGGACAAACGTGAGGTGGAATGGTGAATTTTATACTTTATTTTATATATGAATTGCTTGACGTAAGTGACTGTGATAGTCTGAACGTATATTTGTTTGAGTGTAACTGATAGACATTTTGTACAAATATTGCAGCATGTACTATTATTGTTTCTGGTTGTTGTGCTGTAAGGTTATGAGAAGTTCAACTTGATGCGTCAGGATCCATGCTTGTGTTTCCTTGCCCGCTGTGGACCACCCGATGGAAAAGCTGTTCTTGCTGAACAAAATGACGATGAAGAAATGAAGTGAGATTGTCATGTTGTTAGTTATGTTATGATACAAATTTAGCTTAAGGTGCCATGATGTCGCAACATAACTGCAAGGACACCTAACACAAAATTAGCGAAATGGCGAGGTACAGAGAATTAAATAGAGTGTTTACTGATAAACTCAGTGTTCAGGGCAGAAAACTTGTTGTTACAGATATGCATGTAAATACATGAAGTTGACAGTTTGTGTGTAGATAAACAAGACATCTGAAATGCGTGACAGCAGCAGTTTAATGTAATTTCGGCGCAATTCACTCGTGAAATGTGTGTTGCGACCTGAAAATGCAAAAAAAGAATCACTGAGAATCCGCTATTTTTTGATTTCAAGGGTCATCAATGTTGGTACCCTTGGAAACTTAGTCAATAGTAGCAGGAATCACGTGTGGAGGATCTCATTTGGGCATGGTTTGCTACCAGGTTGTGATGGATGGATGGACAGACAGACAGAATTACGATAGCTAGTAGGCGCTTAGCACTACATGCTATCCCACGTAAAAATGGTGGAAGGTTGATGCCCATTCTATTTTTGACTTGTCATGAAAATTGGTAACATTGTTTGATGTGTGCATGATCATAAAATAGTCGTCTTCTTTTGGTAGCAATTAAGCTCAGCATATTGAGTTTTTTTAATGAGTATGTGGAGTGTTGCATAGATACTTGCATAGGCATAAATTTATTAGCACATAGTAGTGATGTAGAACTCATGTTTGTTACATTCTAATTGTGGATACATGTTGTATATTCTGTGCTTAAATTGTGATTTGATAATAGAGATGACGAAGATGAGGACATCGAAGAGACAATACAGAAGCGTCGTGGTCGTCGGAAGAAGAAGAAAACTGAAAAGGTTGTTCAGAAGGATAAGGAAGTGAGTGAAGAAGTGACGCCATCGCAGGAGGAATATGAGCAAACTGGTCAGCGAGTGTATTGTTTGCGTTTTTTTTGTTTAGGAATATTTCGTTTTCCACGCAAAACTGACTGACTAGTATAGGCCACTACTTGTTGCTAGACTTAATAAGCTTGTTTTTCATTGTAAAAAAGCTGTTGCTGATGCTGTCAGTGTGAAGTTACTAGTACTTACATAAACGTAAATGAAGTGTTTTTTTTGCTTTTCACTTTGAAATCAAGACTTAGGACACAAAACTGTAATTAAGAAACATGTAGGTACACTGGAAAATACATGTTGAGTTGTCCATACTTTGTTAGACTGAATGATTAAATCAGTGTCATTACGAGAGTACTGCCCTGTTGCTGAATCCCATTCAGTGATTACTTTGGCTTTGTTTGGATGTTCTAAAATGTAAACTTGTAAAAAAACAACTGTACCGGAAGTAAAGTATTGCTGTTTCCTTGTCAGTGCCCGGCTAATAACCTGGTCAGCCGATTTTGAGCAAGATAGAAGTAATTGTATTTGGCCTTTATGAGGGCAATGACAACAACAGCGTGAATGATGATGCTTAGTTATATAGTAATTTTGTGAAGTTAAAATATAATGTAATATAATATTCTTGTCCGCATAGAGGTTTATATTTTAATGTTGCAGCGGAGGAAGGTAAACTGCCGTTTCCATCAGCGTCCGATCTGAACACTCGATTCAGAAGGATCATAACAGGTTACCAGAGAACTCACAAGCAAGGCATGCTGAAGCTGGAGCAGATATCTAAGGTATATGTACTGTACCGATTTGATGGTTGATTGGTTGAGCAAGGTTTAACGTCCCACTCGACACAGTTTAGGTCATTTCGGAGACGATGTTTTTACAGGTCAGATGACCCAACCAACAGTGTCAAAGCACTGAAGGAGGGTGGCTTCCAGATATCCAGATAGCTCTCAATCTCACCAGGCTCATCTCACCAAGTTACAATAATACAACATGCATGCACATACAAGACAATGACAATGTACCGATTTGAAATTCAACTCGTTTGAAACATTGCATTAGTGCTGTCATGCTGTTTCTGTTTATTCAGTTATCTTGCACGTGACATAAATTGCAGATAGATCGCTTGGATTTTAGTTTCATTCTAGTTTATTTGTTTGCTAGGATGTTTTGTTATGTTGCCATCCTGATAGGCTGCATTAGGGATCTTGCCCGTTCATTGTCTTTGTGTGTTTGTCTCACCGTCTGTCCATCCAGGACGGGCTCCTAACTTTGGTGAGAAGGCATACAAGAACCAAAATTGTTGTGAATGTTCCCCAGCGCAGGAATGTGCCAATTTTCGGTCCAGAAGGACCGAAGTCGTCAGAGTTGTGTAGCTGTGGGCAGACAGCTGCCCGTGTAATATGTTGGCACTGGGTTGACATTATTTTTGTTGTTTCCTGCAAAGTTTTGTTGCACGATGTTTATAGAAAATGCATCGTCGAGAACATCGTCGTGAGAGAGATCATGGTGGCTCTGAAGAGGAAGATTACTCACCACCGTCACCTTCACGTCTGCCTTCTCTGGGTCTCGATGGTGTCAGCAGTAACCCACTACTCCTTGCTGAACAGTTGTATGTATTATTTGGTTGACTTCTCACGAATAGTGTATACAGTGTGAGTTGTTTATTTTTGCTAGGTTTGTATGTGTATTTTTGTTCAATTATTACTTTATTTTTTTGTGTAGTTTATTTTTTTTACTTCACTGTGTATGAAATGAAGTACTGCATATTGTTATATTTATTGAACATTTAGCCTCTTTGTTTTATGTTAATGCAAACGTTTTTTTCGTTGTGTTGTTTGTACTTGTCATGAAATTGTGGTAATTACAAACATTAAATGTAATCATACATATATTAAGAGGTAATAATTACTTCCCAAACAAGATGCGATTTACTTATTAAGCTTTGCTTATACTGTAGTTTGCACCAGACATTTTCCATATGATGCTAAGTTGATATTTGTTAGAAATTGGATTAGAAAGGGAAATCCATTGGTTTATGAATTAGTTTAATCGGGTCACAGTGTGAATGTTCGGGTGTGATCTGATGCAGACATTGGACACGGCGTGAGGAAGCTGATTTCTATCGGATTGTTTCAACGTTTGGTGTCGAGCGTGACTGTGAGACCGGTCAGTTCATATGGGACAAGTTCAGAATCCTGGCACGACTGGAACGCAAACTGGACAATACATTGACCGAATACTTCCGCGCTTTCTACCACATGTGTCTGAAGGTCTGTCGTCGATTCGCAAGTGAGGAAGATGGTAAGTGTTTGATTAGTTTGTTCATATCGGATGTATTTCATGAGGAGCTTGATTAACTCTAATTATGCTAGTGTTATTTTTATAATAAAAACTGTTTCTGGTACTTTTGCATTACCGTTGGTAATTGACTGGATTAAATTGGCAGGTGAAGGAATAGAAATGGTTTGTGTGCTGAGGGCATTTTGTGTTCTGTGTTACCTTTTGTTATTTGATTCTGTCTGGTGTCAGGAGGTGTCTGTCTTGTAAAATGGTATTCATATTGTGCTCTGTTGTTTGCCAAAGGTTTCCTGTGGTGATCTTTGAAGGTCCTTGGGAGCATGGAAAGGGCTGGTTGTACAGAAGTTGATAGTGTATATACTGTATATAGTTGTCACTATCCTGATGATACGTGGTTAGCCTGCTCTATTCATCGGAGTGCATACAGTTAAATCAAAGTGTAGTATTCGTCTGCTTGGTAGGCCTAGTTTATTTGTATCCGTAGCATCTTATCAGTATGGTTTGTGTTGTATGTTTCTGACCAGCACGTCCGCCGAATGGCTTGTACGTTCTGCCAATCACCGAAGAGCGTGCAAATCGTTGTCTTGCTCGTATTGACCTACTCAACAAGATCCGGGAGCAGATACTGTGGCATCCATGGCTTGATGCTCGCTTGGCTCTCTGTCATTCGAGCTCGTACTTGCCTCAATGGTGGATCTGTGGCCAGCATGATAAGGACCTTCTCATTGGTGCAGCCAAGTGAGTTCAATGTGTACTTTCCAGGCACATTTTAATCCAGGCTTAAAAGTGAATTGTTCCTTGCGCCTACCCCACCTTGGACAGGTCGGCGCCATCGCAGCACTTCTGATTCGCAATGGCTGTGACAATTGCTGGCGCAGCTATACCAAAATGTTTTTAGATTAGGTCGGATTACATTTACAGATTTGCATTTTGTGACAAGTGCATTAGGCTTTAGTCCGTTAGTCCTTTATTATGCCAGAAGGCAGCATGCACTGAAAGAAATAAAACCGCAATAAACTGTATAAAAGCAAGATAAAAGATTCATCATAGAAGCAGCACACAAATGCAAATCGAAGCTAAAGGTACTTTTCGTGTCATAAATACTGGTGTCCCCTTGCTATATGTTGTACTTTGAAGACAGTCTCTGAATATCATTGGTACTCTTATTCATATCTGTTTACTTGCAAGTAGCTGTAGAATGTGTGCTTGAAAGTCGAGCGTGAACGAGGCAAATGCCCTTCTACAATAGTTCATGTTTATCTTTACACAGCTGGGGTGTGACTCTGTGATGATCTGCATTTGTAGGCATGGAGTATCGCATACTGAAAGCAACATACTTACAGATCCCCAGTTGTCATTTGCAGCTGCATACAAACAGTATACAGAACAGCTCAAAGAACTTGCTCCAGGTTGGTTGTCTGTGGCCATTACAGTGAACAGGACGTGAGTTCATGTTTCGTCGAGAAAAAGGTTCAACATTTGTGCTTTGATTCAACACTTTCTCAGAATAAATACCAAGTTAGTCGCAAACATCGGACAACTAACTTTGGTGTTATCTACCAACACTTGCTATCATTTACTAGATAAGAAGAGAAGTAATCGTAAGTGGGCGGCAGTTAACAACAAAGTTAATCCAAACATTACCGATTGACACAACATTTGCAATGCAAATAGGCGTTTTGGGGATTAGAAATTTTTTCATCAATTTTCATATCACTTTTTCTGATCTACTGGATAGAAGAATTGTTAAGCAGTCTCGGTTTTAGTGAATGCCAGATTAAGAAATATAGTTTAGAATAAAGATAAACCTTTTTTCTGACAAAACATGAACTTAACGTAATGTGTACAGTTCTGCGACCTTTATTTATTCTTTGCTTCCTGTCCCAGTGTGTCTGGCTTTGCCATTTTTTGTAATGTAGAGGTTATTTTCCCACAGCGATCACTTGTTGTCATCCATTCTCTTGCCTTTTGTGCTTTGATTCAACATCGTTTGCCTTATGCAGTCCCGTCGTGGTTTTCGTCATATAGCCTGTGATTTGCATTTCATGTGAGAACTACGTTGGACTGAAAATTAATGTGTTAACTGCTTATGAAACTTTATCGTTCAATATTTGTACATTGCACTTCTTTGTTTAATAATGCTGTGACGTATTTTATTGAAAATTGAACGATTGGATTAGATTATCATCAGGAGCTGGTGCAGATGTTTCTTAATGATTTTAACTGCTAACCTGGCAGTATTTATTGTTAAAAGTTTTGCTACTCCAAGTTATGTCTTTGAGATCTGCATGTGTGAGACCCACTCTGGTTAGGTAAATACATATTTACTGGTGGTGAAATTGTGTTGTTGTTAATGCCAGAGTGTGGACCGATGTCTGGACGTGGAACAGATGCCGGATCTGCGGATCATTCCAATACTCCTCCTACGGAACAGTGTTCCGTGGCTGTTGGAGAAAAGATAAAACGAGAATTGGATGCTGCGACAGATGCTGTGAAGTCTGAATTGGAAGATGCTGAAGTGAAGATGCCAATTGGCATGGCATCGACGCCGGCTGAATCCGAAGCCAATAGCACAGCGCCGTCGGATTTAGATACAGCTTCTGCTGCTGCTGCTGCTGATGTTGGTAAACAAGACGACAGTGATGTCAAGTCTGAGGACCCGGCACTGAAGGAGGAAGATGACGCGATGATGGACAATGATGATCAGAATGCTGATGGCAAACAGTCTGCACAGTATTGGAACTATCACTGGCCAAAGGTTTGTGATAAGTTTTACAAGTGAGACCAAAAGTGATCACAAGTTCCGAAAAGTTTTCATGAGAATATGCTGTAGTAATAAAAGTTTGTACCACTGGCAACCCTCAGGTTAAGTCCATAACTAAATTAAGCTGTCGTCGTGTTCTCTCAGCAGGAAACTTATTTTTGAATGTAGAAAGAGGTTTTTAACTATTTTATCGGACTCCACATGATACATATTTCTTGGCAAGTTATTTTTGGAATATGCTACCTTTCCATAACAAGTTTACAAGACGTCTGTTTTAGCGTAACCTGTAGACGTTTGCATTTTAGGATCGTATTATATTTTACCGTCTGGAGCACATCTGCTACTGCGTGGAGACGGGTCGGTGGCGTATGAGTCACCGTTCTCACCAGAATGACTACGGCTTTGCGTCAACTCCAAACACGTCGGTTCCTGGCACACCGGGTAGTGGCTCCCAGGACTATGCCGTTGAAGAGGTCGGTGAACAGAGTGGACCTATTGCTCAAGTCCACTGTTATTTCTTAAACTGAAATAGCTTTATTAGCATTGTGTTTTTCTGTAATTTGTAATGTCAGTGACAGACGACTGGAGTTTTGAATTTTTCTTTTTATTCCAGTCAGTAGCTGTAACTAACTGCGAGTTATTTTTTGTGTACTCATTTTTTTGTGATATGTATTTTAGTCTCCTCTTTAGTCACTTGGCTACCGACTGGAAGGATCATCAGTAATAAAATGTATTGTAGCAGTGTATCCAGCTGTTTTTTCTCTGGTTAAATCTAAATTAAATTGTAAATCTGGTTAAAGCTAAATCTGCATGTTTGAATTATTGTGTCAGTTCATTACGATGCGTTTGAAGTCAGAACTCAATGTTTCTGTTTCGTGTCTCACATGCTGTGAACGTTGCGTTGAAATCAATGCCATAAAGCTGTTGACGTTATTGAGCAGGCTGATGGCTTGAAAGTTACATTTCACAAACGTCGGCATCGTCGGTCGAAGGCAGAAATGGAAGCCGAGAGAAGTAAGATTGATATTTTGTGTGGATTTGTGAGGATTTCTAAAAACTTTTCGGCATGATAGTTTGCAATGCATTTTACATCATGTCGTGTTTGGAGCAGAGATAATTTTCTGCTTAAATGGTCGTTTATAACACGTCAGTGTGCGGTTTAGTTAATAGGTTACTGAATGTTATTGAATATGATAATGTATTTGCTGTTGAAGTTTATTTATTTGGCAGTTCTTAGTGCTGTTTGAACAACAGCATGAGCATTCACCCAGTGAGATCCCATGCTCCTAAACTGTGTCGACTGGGACATTAAACCTTGCTCTAAAATGCTCAACCAACCAACCACGCTCCAGTAATTACCAAATCTTTAGAAATGAACCTCTAATGAATTGGCTAATAAAGCAACAGTTTAGAATAGTAGTTTATATTGGTAATGTATTTTGAACGAATACTGTAAAACACTATATTTTAGCTGCATCTTAATTTGGCGAAATTGGAGTCTAGAAATTTCGCTGCATTTTAATTTGGCATTTTGCCATGGTCTACTTTGAAAGGTAAAGTTTTAAGTGACTACTGTAGCCACATGAACAGAATTGTCTACTAGTATTTACTGTCTGCAC
>Ga0209052_1000251_pt1 | contig 16455 bp, 11 predicted proteins | sample WorMetHEROISLAND_2_FD_187409 | JGI IMG/M metagenome (GOLD analysis project Ga0209052, IMG submission 187409) | Marine gutless worms symbiont microbial communities from Max Planck institute for Marine Microbiology, Germany - Olavius sp. 4 HERON... | ecosystem: Host-associated > Annelida >...
ATAGTGGGTTTTAGAAAATTTATATTTTGTCTAGCGACGCAGTTAAGGAGTGGTGATATTTAATTATCACCTCATTACAAATTTTCCGCAAAATGTGTCAATGGACGAATTTTGAAAATCAGTCAATATTTGGCGAAGATATGAACAAAAAATGCACCTTACTTTTTTGGCCCACCCTGTACGTCGTTGCACCGAAACACGTGCAAGTCAGCCTGGCAAAGACAGTGACTGAATGATGATTGACCAAACTTCATATAGACTATTACTTGCAATGACTTTCATGTAATTAAACGAGAAAAATATTGCCACGTTTGTGCCGAAATGAGTGCGGCCGTCCGCCTATAGTTGCGTACTCGCCCACTGCACTGGGTACTTCATAAACGGCCGCCTAGCGCGTGATCTACGAGCTGCAAGTAAACGTGCATGTGAATTATGATACTACTATAGGCTTACTACTACTATTACTACAAACAATTAAGGGCAATTTCGTACTAGGCGGCATCGCTGCGAACAAACAATATTTGAGAAAGGGAAAGTCGTATGGGGTCGGGGATGTATACCGTTGGATAGAGCGCTGCTGAATTTCTACAGTATAGGCCCTAGGCTGTTTAACTACTACGCGGCGTATTGCTACTATTAAACCATTCTCCCAATCTGTAACCGATTTGAAGCAATTTGCAATGCAAATTTTGACTTGGAGTTAAAACCCCAAATCTCTACTTCTTCAATGGAGGACAAATCGGTGAAAAAATAGCATGCGATGCTTCCGTACAATCAGATATGCCCTGTCACTCAGTGTAGCACAAAAAAAGTTATTTTTATTAGTTTAGCAATAATCAGTCACGTCAGTTCAGAGAAACTCCGTGGTACTGATCGACATAACCAAAAAAGTCAATTTACAGTAATTCAATTATTCCGAGTAATTTTAGGGCACCCACCTACTTTGGAGCATCACGTCACGTCCCTATAGGCCTAGGCCTTGTACAGCGTACTGCGAGCGTCTCGTGATAATTGCAACGCCAGCACGTCAACACTGATTGATTAGTCTTGTGACAAATTCGTGCTACTGCAGCTGGTAACATTTATCCTTAGACAGGCCTGTGACGTACTACATTTAGTCACTGTTTGACGCTCTCGTAAACTCACACAATAGGGCTGGCTGCGACTGCTAGCTTTGACTAACGTAGCAAGATGGATGACGTAGTGCGCGGTTGATGTTTTTTATCCACTGCAGGCGTGGTGGTTGATCTTGTGCGGCAGTTGCTGATGTCAACTGTCGTAGGCTACAACAATATAACGCTCACAATCAACGAGCCTCTAAGACCGGCACTGATTGAATCGCCGACATAGACGCCGACGCCATGGGGGCATTCGCTCCCACGCACTGAAGCTTGTGGTGCGACGCTCTCAGATGTGGTTGATTCCTGAAGACTTTTTACGAACGTGAAATGACAGTTCTTGCACCTCAGCGTCGGGTTCAACCTGATTGCGAATCGCATTTTATAGAGCTAAAGCAAGAAGTGGACAGTAAAAGTATATACTCGATATTGTTTTGGTGTTCTGCCTATAAACTTTGTCTTAGATTTACGAAAATTATGTTTCCTGTCCAAGCAACGTTGTTACAGTATATTGTTCATGATGTCTTCTATGACATGTTTGGTTTCTATGAATTTAACAGGCTATGTTCACATTGTTCAGTGTATTCTGTGTGTGGACAGTCTCGTGGATATTTTAGTGCATCAGTCTGGTACGTTTTTCGAGCTTTTGTATTTTGATTTTTGACTGTTGTATTGATTGTATTGGATTGGATTTTTTTGGCCTGTCTGTCTGTCTCTACACATTGTTGTGTGAATAAAGATTATCAAAAGTACAAAATTGTGTCATTGTGCAAGCGAAAAAGTTAACAGTTTCAGCCTTCGAATGTATCAAATTTTTTTGGCTGACCACCAAACGATTTTTGGTGCACTTTGAAGCTGAAATTACGCACTTTTTCACTTGACAATCACACGTCTGTATTTTTACTGGACCGGAGAACTTTACAGCAATGACCAGACAGCGTAGGCGGATTTAGGGGTAGAAAAAGGAACGTGAAAACGGGGTATGAAGGGAAGGAGAAGATTGGGAAGAAAGAGCGAAAGATCGCCTGCAGAGTGACTTCTAAACAGCGGCGTCGTGGGTTAATAAAGCGGGACAGGAAGTTGCATTTGTCCGACAGATACATGTAGCTGCAAATTTCCGACGGAGGAGATTATGGGTGTTCCAACATTGTGCCCCCTTCCAAGTTTCCCCAACATGGGGAATTTTAAGCCCCAAATTTTGTATGTTTGAAAATTTTCCGACGGTAAAATTACGGAGGTAGGGGGGGAGGGGGCAACTGTTCCCCGACACGACGCCAGTGCTTCTAAAAAGTCGAGCGCTGACTGGATGGGCGATCGATCGCTGGGTCGGTGCGTGATCGGTCGAGCCTCCAACAGTCTGTGTGTCTGTCTGTGGTCTCAACGCAGTATCGGCCGTCACTGGATTAAATAAGTCCTACGAGATCGGTTGATTAACAGATGCGTCGGTCGATCGGTCGTCATGAAACGACAAAGCTGCTGGTCATTGTCCAGACGGTGATTACAGACGAAATGCACGCAGCGTACCTACGATACGTCGTTGTCCAGCTCACGATTTGTCTCTGCAATGCAGGGCCGGATGAAGCATCAGGCTAACGTTGCAGGCCTTATTTTTAGGGCCCCCGATTCGTGCAGTGATTTAGAGTCTGTAATCGCCGTCCAGGCCTGTCTCACGCTACAAATTAGCAACTTGTCTCACAGAAAACTTCAACATAATCGCCATCACTGGCTGCTAGGCTCTTTCTTGCTCAAAACGAACCACAACCGTTTGGCGGCCGGACCTAATGGGGAAGCTTGCAGCGTTCACCCAGACCCTCAACTCCATTAAAGGGACCGTAAGCCCCCTGGAAGGTAAACGGGTTGAGAAGGAAAGTGTAAAACAAGTGAAAGAAAAGGGAATGTGGAGAAGAAAGGGAAGGGGACGCAGGAAAATGGCCCCATATAACTCTATCCAGCCTAGGACCCCGAAAAACCTTAATCCGGCACCGCTGCAATGTCTACTACGAACAGCGTGAGTCAAAAAACACACATCACGTTCTTGTTGTAACTTAACTTCATCAATTACTAATCGATTTTTACACTGTCATCGCACCTCCTATGATTATTAAACTGCTGGATTAAACAGCCTGGCAGCTTACCGCCAGTTTTCTAGTGCAAATTATATCGCATCATATCAATACCACAGCAGATTTACACTTATTACACCGAGTTCACACTTTCTACATGTAGAAAGTTAACTATACATGTGTAAATTGGTCGATTTTCGACTCTGGTAACAGGCGACATCTATCCGATACATCTTTCTGTATACAGGCGACATAACGTGTAAAACTACCACACTCTGTGATAAAGTAGGCTAACCACTTCAGCTGAAGTATGTGCTGGCTATATGGTACCTTGTGAACCAAACACTGAATATGCGTTTGGTGCAGTATGCTGGTTACAATCTAGCACATCCTTTCTGGGCTCATGAAATAATCGCACGTGTTAACTGTGACATTGTATCCACCATATCTAATTTAAAGGTTAAAAAGTTTGTGTACTCTTCATCGGAAACCCTTCTAAGAGCTACAGAGCGTCACGTGCCATATGGGATCACACAGCGTTACCTGTCACCAGGGGCCTCGAAAGCAATCTGAAAGTGGGGGGCCCATGGCGAGCGCAGGAGCGTGAGCCTATAACGGGGGTCTGGAGGCAAAGCCTCCAGCAGGGTCCAAGGGCAGAGGCCCTGCTCAGGGGGTTACCCCTGAAGCTGAGAGCTTTTTAGCTTTTGAGCTAAACTGAAACAAAACTGTCTGCATCAAGTCATATCATGCTGCAGTGTTTTTACTTTAGTTCTCACGTTTATGAGTTGTTATGTAACATAACCGGTACATGGAATATCATGAAACAACAATATTTTTTTAAATTGTTCACCCATCCCTACTTTTTCGCCAGACTGCAACAAGAAGCAGAATGCAGAATTTTTAAGGCCTAAGCCAGTGCAGTGGGCCTTCCTACACTTTGTACGAATATCTTGCACAAAACACTAATCATTCTGTCAAACATCTGCTCGGGCGCATGTTTAGGGGGCCTTCGCCATCCCTTGAAAGAAATTAATGAAAAAAAATTAATCATCACAGGAAGGTAGTAGGCAGATCTAACAGAACAGTAAGTTGACACACAGTGTAATATAAGACTGACGAACATGAAACACAACGCATTTTGTTACAAATAAAACTATACAAATACTGTAAAACACTATATTTTAGCTGCATCTTAATTTGGCTAATTTGGAGTCTAGAAATTTCGCTGCATTTTAATTTGGCGTTTTGCCATGGTCTACTTTGAAAGGTAAAGTTTTAAGTGACTACTGTAGCCACATGAACAGAATAGTCTACTAGTATTTACTGTCTGTACTAGTAGGTTAATTCAGTGGATGTTTGCACATCTTCTGATTTAGTGGTAGTAGTAAAGAGGCCTACTAGTAGTTTTGTTAGCATACTGTAGTTTCTTAAAAGTGTTCTTGTTCAATATGTTATTGTGTTGGCTCTGTTTCTACAGAAATTGCTAGTAGTACTGCTAGGCCTAGTACTGAATACTAGTATTGCACACTGGTCATGTTGAGAACTAGATTTCTTATGCAGCTGAAAAGTTTAGTGATGGGCAATCCGAAATTTCGTGGGTATTTAATTTCGCGATTTTAGGCTATTCGCGAATTTCGCGAAAATTAGATGCACGTGAATAATTAGTGTTTTACAGTATACAAAAACAAAAAAGTGTGCAAGCAACGTGGCTAGCATTTTTCAAAGTGAAAACAATGAACTGTTGTCAAACTACGGAGATTTCTACGAGTAAAGCAAATGCCAATGCAGCAAAAATGTAGCAGCGGCGCCCTTTCACTTACATTACTCCACCCCAAAATTAACAAAAAATACAGAATACTATAAGTCTCTTTTCCACACACGGTGCACATTTTTCAGTTAATGCACAAAGTCCGACTGGAAACAAGAAGAAAGTCTGCACAGAAAATGTTTTAGGCAAGTTGTTCTTGTTCCAAAAGTCTGCGAGTCATTAGAGGCATTTAACTGCACATTCACGTGACATTGCCACACACAAAAATTAGCCATATCAAAAATTTCACGTCAATCGTCAGCGAATTTTCTGCGTTTTGGCAGAGGGCTGGGTAATGTGGCCGTCTGGTTAGCACTGCTAATGGCTTTGAGTACAGAAGGTGCAGCCATTCGACCACGCACTGCAGACCCTTCAGTGTCCAGAGATGACACGGATCTACTCAGCAGCTGACTGCAGCTAGCACTGCGTGCAGGACGCATAGCAGCAGGGTAGTGATGGATCGCTGCGTCCTCTTCATCGGAGGATGTCACTGGGAGAGGTGCACGAAACTCGGGCGTCTTGTTGAGAGAAATGGATTGGCTGAGAGAACCGGAGACGTTCGCAGCTCCAGCAGAGTCGGTGATGGCAGCCAGCTTGCTGTGCACGCTTCGTAGCATCTCTTCTAGTGCGGAAATACGCTGCCACAGCTGACACGCACACACACACACACACCCTAACATAACGTTAAAAGGTTAAAGGTTGTCTATACCTCTTAATGGAAACCCATCTCAGAGCTACGGAGCATCACCTGCCATATGGGACAGCCATTCAACACATGTGAACGTGCCCCACCTTAACCGCAGCCAGGCAGGCCAGTACTCGATTTACCTACCCTGGAGGGATGGAAGGCTGAGTTGACCTGGTAGTTGGTTAATAGCTATATAATTATGGAGATGGTTTACCTGTCCACAGACAGTCACCCATCCAAGTAGCAAACCACATAATAGCGACCCGACTGGGAGTTGAACCCACAACCTCTCGATCGTAAGTCCAATGTCCTAACCATTACTCCACCAAGCCACCTGGACAGCATACACACATAGTACTATGACAACAAGAGATGTCGCACTGCACAAACCCAACCCTAACTTTAATCCTGATCCTAACCTTCAGAACTGAAAATTGGCATGTCGTATCAGCTATTCACACAAATTTTAGTTTTTCTACCCCTTTGTGTTTTTGAGTTAGGACACAGGCCAGACTAACTACGCAATAGCATCTTATGACAACAGGTCAAAAGTCACAGGTCATCAAGACACATCTTTTGACTGCGCTTTTGACTAACTTCTACATCAGGCTGGCTATTTTCACTTTTATACTGTGGGATGGGCCAGTTTTACTGACTACCTGCACACTATAAGGCTTTGTGATGATGATGGTGATACTAGCTTCATTAGACCCGAACACAAAATACAGAACAATCCTATCGTGCTTTGACAGCATAGCTCAGCTGATGACACACGTAGGCTGTAAAAAAAATCTTGCTCTGACGATTTACAAAACTGTACTTCTGAGAACTATTCTGGAGCAACATCGGACAAGAAGGCCAGTCAAACAAAGCCGGAAAGTAGCAGTAACAGTACAGAGAAATGGATGGGCATGACCAGTAATTCGGCCTAGCAGTGTTATAATAAACAGTCAGTAGCAGACCTGTCAAGTGAAAAATCGGGAGTTACAAGACAAGAAAAAAAATTATAAAAATCTGACGATTTCGTAAAAAAAGTTAAAACACAGTTAAACCACTCGCGGCACACTGTTCGCTGTCTCAGAGCATTACGTGTATGTCAAGAATGACGTGAACAGTGGCGCAGCTCTTGTTACACCCATCAGGCTGTGGCTGTTTGCACGGCAGCATGCAATGACAATAACAGACATGCCAACATTTCAAAACCAAAAAGAGGAATCACTCACAACGGAGGCGAAAAGGGCTGACAATCAGAATAGAGGCCCAAAGGGCCGATAAATTGAAATCCAGCTAGGGGTCATGGGGGAGTGCTGTAAGCTCCCCCACTGGAGTCCGGGGCGAAGCCCCATTTTATTATGGTGAAGTTTGAGCTTCACAGATGGCCTCTAGTGATAGCATTTTTTAAAGATTTCTGTATGAAAATACCAAGTTTTTATGGCTCAAATGAAAACAGACCTACAACATGTCTATGTTAGTCTGGTCTACTATATTAAAATGGGACAATGGAAAAGCGGAATTTCACAAATTCCGTGTGGAATGGCGGAAAAACGGCGAAAATGTGGAATAATTCCGCCAAAAGCGAAATGGTTGGCATGTCTGCAATAAGCTGCATGCAGCATGTGCCTCTCAATTTATGGTGCCCTATGTTACGAACTACGAGTTTTTTTACACTGGCACCACCAATGGCCTCACATGTACATATGTGCAAAATTGTACTCTATCAGTACAACTACGAACAAGAAATCTGAGCTAATGCTCATGAGACACGCGACAGCATCAGTTTAATTTCAGCGAAAATTCACTCTAAGTGTGCGTCGCAGCCTAAAATAGCAAAAAAATCACTTAAAACCCATATTTTTGCGGTTCAAGGTCGTTCAAGGTCATCGATGTTGGTTCCACTGGAAAGCCCGGCGGCAGTGCTTGTTATGATATGCAGCAAGTCTGTGTCTATCTGCAACCATTCTTGTGCTACATTAGTCGACAGTAGCAGAAATTGCACTTTTTCAAGGGGTACCCAAATTTGATGCGCTCGTACGGAGGATTCCTTGAACCTAGGGGGTCAAACCTTACACCGTTGAAATCTACGTTTAATGCCGAACATTTCATACGCAGGTTGTCCTGGCCTATCTTGAATGGTTTAGGCGCAATTCACTCTTAAAATGCGTATTGCAGCCTAAAATCGCTAAAAATTCACGGAAAACCCCTATTTTGGGGGTTCAAGGTCATCGATGTTGGTACCACTGGAAAGCTCGTCAGCAGTGCTTGTTATGATAGGCAGCAAGTCTGTGTCTATCTGCAACCATTCTCGTGTTAGATTAGTCGACAGTAGCAGAAATCGCACGTTTTCAAGGGGGTACCCATATTTGATGCGCTCGTACGGAGGATTCCTTGAACCTAGGGGGTCAGACCTTACACCGTTCAAATCTACGTTTAATGCCGAACATTTCATTAGCAGGTTGTCCTGGTCTATCTTGAATGGTTTCGGCGCAATTAATTCTTAAAATGTGCATTGCAGCCTAAAATCGCTAAAAATTCACTAAAAACCCCTATTTTGGGGTTCAAGGTCGTTCAAGGTCATCGATGTTGGTACCACTGAAGCTAGAGACTCTAGGATATCATATGGTGAAGACCCGGAGTCTCTATGTCACTCGGTTGTTTCTGCACCGGGGCGTGACGGACAGACAGACAGACAGAATTCCCATAGCTAATACGCGCTCTCAGCAGTACCTGCCGGTACAGCTGTCGCGCGTAAAAAACGTACTAAAAATTGGACTCTTTGATTTTTTTAGATTTTAAACCGTAAAAACTTGAGTTCAGCTGGAAAGAGAACAGATCGGTTCTTATTCGCTGGAGCTTGCATCAATTCGTAAATTCGTTGCGTGCGTTGGAATTAAAACCCCGCTTAAGTTTGCATTGACCTATGGCCTGTTGAAGTTACACTTTTACACTAAAAATATGTTTTGGCCGGTTGTTCCACCGAGCTAAATGTGATCATTCGCGCGCTGGCCGCAAATAAACATTTACACGGTCATTTAATGTAGTTTTGACTTTTCAAACTGAAATTTAGCACACGGGTTATTCCTGCACTGGGGCGCGTTCACGCTAATTTTGGTTTATCTATGCCTTCTTGTTTTCAAGTTATGAACCCATATATAAAGGACCGACAGACAGACGAACGCGCACGGCCCAAAATGTGGCTTATTAAGGACGGCCGCATAACAGTCTGAACGTTGTCATCATTTGTCTGTGTTTGGCGACTTGGAAAACAACTAACACAAAACACCTCTGACAGATACAGTTTACTGAAATTTAACGACAGTTTAATTAATGAACTAATCAATATATATCCTTTCAAAAATTTAACACATGGCTTTGTAGGCTCAGTAGGCTTACTTGCAGTAGAATCTCAACGTAAATCTTAACAACTTTAAATATTAAACATCTCTAAAAAGTGGATCAGGCAGTTTATTCCAGAGTTACTTTGCCAATACCAAATGAAAAATCATGCTACCAAGTATACTCGGACTGCAATAATAAGCGTGACATATGGACACGCTGAAACACACTGTAGCTACAATTAACAAAGTACATTACAATCACATGATATTATGCAGATATATAGACTCCCAACGACCTACATAATGATCAAATTCTTAGTTACCTCTCTGTTTCATATATAATGGCAGTCTGAAATATCCAACAATGTAAATTTAATACACAATGAGAATGTAATAAGTATCCCACAAGACACAAACTGTTAGCAGCAAAGAACTGGGTTATATAGCAGCATTCTACTGATAAATATCACAGACACATGTATGACATTACAATAAGAACAGGAATGTTACTTCATTTGGTTTAACGTAATCAAATTAGTCTTCAACCAAACACAATCACACAAACACTGAATCACTCAGCATCGTGACACTTGTCAAATAACTCTTAATCTTCAACCAACACTTGGGTTGATAGTTCGAATGACAATGGTAGTCCGAGATAAAAGATGTCATATAACAGAGATACCAAATCAGCCACCAAAGTGGTGCTTCAGAGGTCAAGGGAAAGCAGCCCATTAACTACTATATCAGGGTGTCTACAAATTCAACTGAACAAAGGAGATTTCCAGGACACTCCAGGAGAAAAATCCAGGACTTTACATGGGCGACTAATACTGAAGCAAAAGCCACTGCTGCAACGCGTACTGATGAGCCATCAACATCTGTCAACACTTCACCTGATGATCCGGCAACTGTGACATCACTTAAGACTGTCATTGCTAATGCTGCTGTAGCAAAGATAAAATAGGGCGACCACTTTCTTAAATAAGCGATCTGGTACCCAGTTTTATGACCGGAAATGGTCGATCATCTTACACAAAAATTTCCAGGAGGACCATTAAATTCAAGGAGATTTCCAGGATTTCCAGGAGGGTTTTTAAATTCCCATAGATTTCCAGGAGTCATAGACACCCTGTATATGAAAATGACAAAATCGCAGCTGTTTGTTGAAGTACCAGAGATCAACCAAGTGGCTAAACGGCACAACTTTCCAACTTCAGCAAACAGGCAGATCTGCGGTTCAAGCCGACTGGCTTGGTTTAAAAGTAGGTGGCCACCTGGAGCTCATGCCATTCATCAAATGAAATGGGTGAACTCTTGCAATGGCAGTGCCATGACGACAGCACCACACACATTGCCACTGATATTATTATTACTATTATTATTATTACAGTAGCCACCTGTGTACATGTACAACTGACTGCTGGTACAAAGCACTCACATGAACATGCGCAGGCCAGTTGATCACAAACATCATTACTGACAGTTAATTTATGTGCATATGCCCCACGTGACTCGATTTAATAAACGCAATTATCACTAACAATCAGTAGATAAAGTGACACTACACCATGTACCAGATGGATAAAACAAAGCCACTTCTATTTTTACGATAACTTTGGCAAAATGTGGTCCGATTTCAACAGTTCTTTCACTTTTGCACTTTGTGATAAGCTGCAGAGGAGAAAGAAGCAAACACGGCCACCGGAGCCACCTCACATTCTGTTGCCACACTACCTTGTGACATTTGAATGTTCAACTGTGCCACTTAATAGCAGTTGTTCCATATAAAAATAATGGAAAATTGTTATTTACAGTGCACGCCACTGGTTAATGGATGGCGCCAACGACGCGTTGTTCAATGCTTTGCCAAACGTTCAGCAGGCGATGACACAAAATGTTAGTCACATTAAATGATGTCAGCAGGACCCAGACGAAAATAATTAAACTAAAAGTAAATCCAATCCACTGAATAAAATACCTCCAAATTTATAGCACTAAAACAAAAATAACGTATGACACTGAGTTCCCTGCCTATCAAAAATGAAAAAGTTGTACAATTGAACATTCGAAATTCACGCGGTGGTGTGGCAACAGCCGCAACAGATATTAGGTGAGGTGGCAGCATTTGCTTGCCTCTTCTGCTTGGTTGGTTGAGCTAGGTTTAACGTCCCACTCGACACAGTTTAGGTCATTTCGGAGACGATATTTTTACAGGTCAGATGACCCAACCAACAGTGTCAAAGCACTGAAGGAGGGTGGTTAGTAATCCAGATAGCTCTCAATCTCACCAGGCTCATCTCACCATGTTACAATAATACAACATGCATGCACATACAAGACAACGACACACAAAGAAATCTAAGCACAGTGAGTGAACCCAGTGAGATTAAGCGAAATCTGGTAGATTAAACCTGTGAGCTGCTCCAATGATCGTGCAACTATAGGAAGCTACACAATACTACTACTACAGAGCAGTTCTAGCAATATTCCCTCTCACTCCTGACCAAATCAGAGCTCAGTGTATAGGCAGAGCCTCTTCTGCAGTTTATCACTATGTGCACAAGTAAAAATATGTTGAAAGCGGACCACATTTCAAAAGTTATCACTAAAATAGAAGCGGCTTTGTTTTACCTGTGACACGGTGTATATACAGCATATGCAGAGATTGATGCTCTGTACTGGCAGAGTATTAGATAGTGATAAACAAACACAGACATGGAAGGAGCTAATACCTCCAATGATACTGATGCAAAAAAAATGACAGGAAATAAAATGAACGATAAAACAATAATTAGTATTACAGCACTACTCCGCATATGTAACTATAATCTTTACACCATCACTAGATTTACATATACTACCGTACTAGACATCACTGTGATTTATTAACCACAAAAAGTGACAATCAGTGGCATGTTATGAGTACAGATTAAGACCAGTTTCTCGTTCCTATCTGACTGGTTAACCAAGCCAGTAACTGGCCTGTTTTCTTAGATAAAATGCATTACTGCTCAAATGACTAAGCCGTGGTTAATGTCAGCTAACTGTCACTGACCAATTTCACACAGATAACAGGTTAATTGGTTCACAACTGTTTGGAAAATAGTCGTTCGGATGCAGGCAGCAGTGGTTGCTGAAACATCAACAAACTAACAAACAGAAGTTGTAATTTGATGAATTTATGTCACGTATTGGCAAAAAAACGTTGTTGACTATTATACAATTATTACAAAGCTTGTTTTCCTTGTCCTATATGACGGAGTTAGTTTGCCACTAAGCAACCCAGTCAAGTCACTCAAAGGGAAAAAGTTTCTACTACTAAATACTAAGGCGTACAGCAAGTTCATTTAGTTGAAATGGCGACACACAAACTAACACAGCAAACCTGCAACATTAACTGCCACTAACTAGCTCACAGTTAGCCATAAGAACAAAAAACTGCCATTGACGGTTAACCAAAAACCGAGAAACTGACCTTCGTAATGATCTACAGTATGGCGTAGAATAAATGCTAAGACTTTACAATCTGCTTGCACATTTTTGCGAAAAAGATGACAAAATGTACAACGGATATATATATACACACATAAATATATATATATATACACTGTGTACGATAAAAAGGAACTATGGTCTTCCATGAGTAACTTTAACAAATTAAAACGTATTTTTAATATTTTTGCATATCCTGATGACATTTTTTATTAAAAACGTAAAATTTGCTTTCAAAATTTCATTATCACTATGTAGTTTTGATGTAATTATGATGCCATCAAAAATGACATCTTCGCAGGAAGGTGACACCTAATTGAGCATCTGCACTACGAAAAACAAAACAAGTGTTGAAAAAATTGGCGATAGCAGACTTGGTAAATTGGAAACATAGAAATAAATTACTTTTTGTCCCAAATTTTTAACCTTAGTTCTGCTTTTTGCCATGTTAAGCGTGGCCGTCGCGTGCACTACGGGGAACGTCATTGTGTAGCTGCAGCCATTATCAGCGGCAGCGTCGTCTCTGCACCATGTGTATGATGCGTTAGCGTCGCTGCGGTGCACATTTTGAATTAAGTTGGTTGATAGCAAGTTTTATTACCGTTGACGACAACTCAAGCAGCTATCAGCTAACGAGACTATATACTGTATTTTTTGTCTATTTTGCTGTGGAGTTTTGTAAGAATACAGAAAATGTTTTATTTTACACGGTAAAGTGCCATCACTAATTAGACAAGGTGGACTATCGGCACACTACCAGCTGCAGCTGCACGTTACTTTTTTAATGTTGCCTAGCAAAAATTGTAAACGTGCATTTAACTTTGTTAAAGTTATTATCCCAAACATTGTCAGCTTTTTTACCTCGAATACCATAAAAATGGCATTTTCAATAACGGAATAATTACATATACACTACCTAGCTTGTAGTAAAACGTATCATCGGAATAGTGTGTGCCAAAAAGAGTAAAAATACGTTTAAATTTGTTGAAGTTATTCACGGAAGACTGTAGGTCCTTTTTCCGGACATGGTGTATATAAAAACAGTACACGCATCATGTAGTGATGAAAGGTGACTTCATGATAGGTTCACTGTAGCGCGGCCGATCGGAGAAGAAGCTGCGAAGTACAAGGACTTGACCGACGCCTACAAGAAGTATCATGACAGTCTGACCGAGAGACCACTGTAACACCCAGTCGTTGAGTCCCTCGGCGAATGCCTCGCCCTGAGACTCACGCAGACGGTGATGTGTCTGGTAGTCTATCACCATCTTGAGGTTCTCACGGACAACGTCTGCTGACATCTCCATCTGTCACATCAACACACATGTGCACGTAACTCTACAACAATGTTGGCCGAATCAATCACGTTCCACTTCCAAGGACAGAGTGATCCAAAGCACTGAAAATCACTGTTTTCAACCATCGTCTGATGCTCCCTTTCCAAGGAACCCCGGCAAATATCTGCACAAATAAACTTTTCTTGTCAGAAGTGAGTCAATCTTCACTCACATTTTTTAATGGGCTCCAAAATGTATGTGTTTTTTAAAAAAGGTACATAATGGCCATTCAGGATCATCTAAGGTCATTATTTCAGTACGAACAGAAATGGGTGTACACAACTTCCTATTAGTGATCAACAGCAACCTTGGTTGTAGTCTGCGTAGCTTCAGACATTGCAGGTTTTCTGCCACGTTGCATACCCCAACACAGTTAAGCCCAAATTCTGGGATGTTCCTCACCATTGAGGTTCCAAAGTGCAAAGACCTGGGGCTACCTACGCATATGACAGACACCCAACATACGACAACAACGCTGCATACTGCAAACTGAGCACAGTCTGGCGTAGGTTCTACCTGAGTCAACACGGTTGCATGGTCACCCACTGCTCTGTGAAGTTGGTCATCATCACCTGCCTAACAGACACACAACACATGGACAATACACAGTACAAATTCAACCATAAATAACCTAAAATACAGCTGGAACAATATGTCATCCCAGTGCCACATATTATGCAGCTCTGCACCTAGAGTTCTGCAACATTGAAAACTGGCACACCCGTTATTTCCACCCTGGGAACATTCATACCAATTTTGGTTTCTCTGTGCTTTTTGTTTTCTAGTTAGAACTGATACGGAACAGACTATCGGACAGGCATGGCATGCAATGCAGCCTATTAGGACAGTCGCAACTGCTGCATGATAACAATTACTATATGCTAAAAAGAACAACCAGTACTATCGAATTAAGCAACAAAGGAATACACATAATTAAATGATCCCTAATTATCAAATAAGACTGCATACAGAAATAGAACGAATGACTCTCTGAGACTGCCAGTCGGACTGTCGATGGTAGAAAAATATCCTGCATCTTCCAAAATACTAAAATCGCAGCATTACGTGGACTATCTTTTCTCAGTTCTAAGAATAGCTGGTTATTAAAAAGAATCACAGGCTTTTCATACGGAACATGTGGAACTTGCATTTAATGTTTCATATAAGTCACATATCACTATGATCAGAATGTGCAATTATATGTTATGCAATATAACTAGAAAGGACATAACAAAGTTTTAAAGAATAACAAATTTAGCTATTTTCAACAGTCACGAAGTCCAACAGACATGCAAAAAGGACGTAGCACATACTGTGCCTTGCAGTATAGCTTCAGTTCAGTGACAAAATACAGAGATGTCAGTCACGAAGAGTAGAGGTGCACACGAGAGTCGAGAGTGGGAAATCCCATGGAAATGAGAATAGCCATAATGGCTTATAATGGGAATGGGTTAAGAATGGGAATAGAATATTATCAAGTGTGCAAAAATTCCCAGAATGATTCTGAAGCAAGACATAATCAGTTGTTGAAATAAAGTCGGCAGGGTGTTGTGTGGTTACTCTGAATTCCTTCAACAATTTGCAGCATTTTTCTAATAATAAAAGAGCCAAATTTACATATTGGTGGTGTAACATGGTAATATTGGTTTTATATGTGTCTTAGTAAGTTAGTATACATTTTGCAGCTTGCACTATTTCAAGAAAGTACATGGCAGTTTGGCTTAGTTAGTAACATCGTTGGTCACGTCAATGAAGTTAATCAATGCCAGGCCTGGTTAGTAACTGGATGAGTGACCGTCTGCACATGGGTAAACCGTCTTGGTATGTAACCAGCCACCCAGTCCAACTCAGCCTGGCCATCCGTTTGTGGGTAGGTGCAATGAGTACCAGCAAAAGCTGGGACATAAACAGGCACACCATGCAATGCACTAGCCCCGTGTCTGTGGTCTTGCAGTGGAAACTTGATGTCTGGCTCAGGGCTAAAGAACAGAGATCAGCGCCACCCTATCGGCCTTATGGCTTGAGAAGGACTTTTTTCTCTTTTACATATCGATGGGAATCAGGAATAATGGTATAGAGAGTAAGTAAATGCGAATGGGAATAAGATCTTGTCATGGGAATGGGTGTAAATGAAAATGGGAATTACTTTGTGGGAATGGGAGGGAATGGATTGGAAACAGTAAAAGTCATTCCTGCACACCTCTACTCACTCTACTCTACTCTAAGTCACTGAAACAGAAAGTACTGAAATCAGGACCCGTCTGATATGATGAACCTGGACACACTCAGGGGCATACTTAGGGGTCATGCACCATTCCACCTGGCCCCTTTGAGAGTAAAACAATTTTTAACAAGAAGAGAAAAAAATAATCATCAGGAAAGGAAGTGGGCAACGCCTAATATAAAATATTTCTGCTACACATACAGTGTGAGTCAAAAAAATCCCCCTGAGGTTTTCTGACATTTTTCCCCAAATGGGTGGGAATTTTTAGTCCAAATTTTACACACCTATTACACGTTCCTATCTATGCTAGAGTACAAATTTTTATTCAATTACCTACAACTTTGACGAAGTTACGCCATATTAAGTGCGACCACCCAGCGAATTTTTA
>Ga0209052_1000252_pt1 | contig 16422 bp, 7 predicted proteins | sample WorMetHEROISLAND_2_FD_187409 | JGI IMG/M metagenome (GOLD analysis project Ga0209052, IMG submission 187409) | Marine gutless worms symbiont microbial communities from Max Planck institute for Marine Microbiology, Germany - Olavius sp. 4 HERON... | ecosystem: Host-associated > Annelida >...
CCCAAACAATCCAGTTTTAGTTTCTTGTTCCACTAATAACGAAATATTTAGTGACGGTTCAGTTTTTGAAACATCTAAGCCTATGGATTTGCAAATCAATATGGATGTTCTATGCTCTGGGGAGCAGGTGAAAACTCGGACGAATCAACCAACTTCTCAGATAAGAGTTAAGCTCGGCCTTCCCAAACCCAATAAACCAAATAAACCCCACAGGGTTGGATTTCAACCCTGCAAGTCATATACCGTAACCGTACACAAAATATGTCAAACGTTCACAGCCCACCTGTGTTATTGACGGTTCACCATATACCTTCCAACAAAAGCCGGGGCTCCAATACAGCCTGGTACTAACTTACGAAACGTCACCAGGCATGACACTACTAGTGACGTCTGTTTTTTCAGGGGTTAAGACAGCGCAAAAGAGGCTGATGGTGGCATATATAGGTGTATGTACCGTACCGTTTTGGATTAAATCAATGAAAGAAAAACGTGCGCGTTTTGCAGTGCATTTTAAATAACAAACGCTACGTACGGAAAAAGTTTGACGCTGCAAGTTGGCAATGTTTTAATACAAGCTGGGTCTCCAAATAGAAGCCGGCAGTTCTCTGGGACTTGTTCTAACACAAGTCAGAGGCTTGTACTGGAAGTTTTACGGTGGGGGCGCCCTGACATCGCGAGACCAGCAAAATTGCAGGGGCTGACATCGCAAGGCTTGTTTAAATGTGCGGATATCTGCATCTGTCGCAATACACCGGAACCTTTCTTATCCGTGGAGTATTCCTGCTACATGTCGGTAACATACAACTGAGTCTGATCCTGTGCAAGACGTCTACTTTTATAGGCAAAACTCGTGCAATTATTAGCATTATTAGCGCGTGGTTGGAGTTGTTAACGGGTGGTTTTTGATTTGTACTCAATGGTAAATATCACGTGAATGTTAGCCACCAACAACGGACGGTTTCTGATTCCTACTCAGCAGTGGCGTAGCGACGGGGCTGCAGGCCGCACCGGGCGGCACTTGCTAGGGGCGGCAACGGGGCGAAAAACGCCGAAAATTCAGATTGTAAGTTTCATGTGTTTGCGTGCAAGAAAAGCAAAGCGTTACGGCCAGCGTGTACCTATCGTCAGCTATTACGTAGGATACTAATGTTACTGTTGACATTACGTGAGACTTATGCTTTAAACAGGCTCTCTGGTTTCAAAAACCTAAGACGAAAGGGCGGCAAATTTGACCACCGCCCTGGGCGGCCAAAGGTCCTGCTACGCCAGTGCTACTCAGCAGTGATTATCCATCAAGACTTGACCTACAGGACTACTCTGCTCAAACGTGCTCAAACACCTCCGTTTGATCTGCCGCGTTGTCAGGTCTCGCGATTTCAGCGCCCGCTTACGGTATACATGTCGTTTCAGTCACAAATACGCTATCTATATGCAGATTCAGTGCAGCGCTTCTAGATCACAAAACCAGTCGTTTAATAAGCAGAGACCACAGTTTTCTATGGCAAATTTATCCAACTTTCGCGGATTAGTTGTTGACCGAATTCCGCGGCTGACCGTGGCAAATTTACCTAATTCCGTGGCGTTCTATTTACTACGTAAGTCGAGGACTTTTAGGATTATATAATGTATGGAAACGTCTGTCACTCAGCATCAAATGTTCACCAGAAAGCTTTGCAAACTTGGATTCAAACCGGAAAGTAATCACCAGCCAGTACCGAATTCGGCAAAATTCCGTGGAAACGTTGAAATTTTGCGGAAGCAGGCAAATTCCATGACTCGGTTAGAAACTCCACGGCCCATGGAAAACTGTGGTCCCTGTTAATAAGGCAACAACATCTGCGCAGCACGATGACACGAGACAAAGCAACTGAACAATGTACACGCAAATGACGTCCTTACGCAAACGATGTTCTTTCACAAAATATAAACTGGGCAAAAATAGCAGTGGGAGCACTATCAGGAATGAAGTATATACAGTGCATTTCTGGATACAGATATTCAGTCACTAATGTGTACCCATGTCTGAATATCGGGGTCATGTGCTCCGATGTCGTCCCTGAATTAATGCCTGCGCATACGTGCAACTACTTACACCAGGTAATCATTAAAAACACATTCATTTGCAGACGCGCTTTAAACACTTATGCTAAACGGCAGGGATCGTTTCCTAGAATAAGTGTAGTAAGAACCAGACATGACGATGTCAAAGGTGTCGGATACGAGACGCCTGCAAGCGCGGTTCCCCTGCTCGGGTGACTAGGCTCTGGGGAACGTCAAAAGCTCCCCTAGTGGAGTCTAGGCTGAAGCCCCAGCAGCTAAAGCATTTTGGCGAATTTCTAACTCTTAGAATGCCTCTGGCAACAAGGAATTGATGAATTAGGCATAGGACAAACGGTAGAAAATTCTGGTCTTAAGTATAAGTCGCCCAACGTTCACAAAAAGCGTAATGAATAACTGACGAACTATTCCGTTCACGGGAACGCCGTTCCAACCGTCAAAATAACTTTGGGAACTGGAAACGACCCTTGGTAAATGGTTTCACGATTTCAGCAAATGGAAGATCTGCTGGCTGCATTATAACCAGGCAGCAATAGCAACAGTAGCAGCAGACACAAAAACCACAGAAAGTGATGCACAGTTTGCCAGATTGCAGAATTATCTATCAACAAAGCCTTAACGAAAAACTAGAAAAAAATGTCGGACCAGCACCGACATCATACGCAGCCATCCACCTAGTGATACAGCGCTAAACTTAACCCCAATCCTGACCTTTTGAGCAGAAAATTTGCACACTGGTTACTCATGCCCTATGGAACGTTCATGCCGATTTGATTTCTCTATGCTATTTTACTAGTTACAAGCCCACACGTGACAGACAGACAGACGTGCAAGTCGTGTAATGTGGCCTATTGGGACAGCTGCACAATAACGACTTATATAACTTGCTCGGCATCACACGAAATCTGTGACAGTTTGGGTTGAGAAACCCAGGCACATACCCAAAAAACCCAATGGGTTTTGTTGGCTAAACCCACCCAAAAATCACCGCAAATTTTATTAAATTTCAGTTTATCATTGCACTAAAAATGAAACGTTTTATTATGGTTAAGTTTCTACAACTTTAAAACTATGAATTCATGAAATTTTCGATAATTACTCAATGAGGGCAATATTTAGCGCAGTGCTCATTTTAATAACTAAAAGCCAATGAAAACACTAAAACCCATCAAGTTTGACCGTTATAAAAAAGAGTTCAATCCAAGAAACTCTAGAACCCAATAAAACCTACCAGGTTGGGTTTTTAAACCTAGGTTTTTTCAAACTGGTGACAGTAACCAATGCAGACGACAGAATTCAGGCAGAGTATGTCGTCCAGGCATAACCGTGCTGCATAAACTACCTCGCCATATTACAACACTTAATGTGAGTGGAAAAGTTGCCATCAGGACAATCATGATAGCATACAGTATGTCCATGCTGCAAGGACCAGGGCGTCGTGCAAGGGGGAGGCAGGCAACAAATGCCCCCTCTAAATTTTAGGCCGTTGGAAAATTTTCTTCTTGTCGGGAAATATTCTTCCAAAGATACCAAATTTGTGGCTGGAAATCCCCATTCTGGGTGGGGGAAAATTGTAATTTTGATCATCCATAATCTCCTCTGTTGGAATTTTGCAGCCGCCGGTCGGAAAATTGCAACTTCCTGCCTCCTGCCCCACTTTGACAACCCACGTCGACGCCAGACGGAATAGCGCATCTTTATTTCTTTTACTTCCGTTTCTTGCGTTTCTTCTTGACAGCTGACGACTGTGACTTCGACGTGGTTCCGGTGCTGGCAGAGTTGCTGGTGGCACCCGGGGGAGAAAAGAACGGAGGAGCCGAGAATGAGTCGGATGACTTGCTTCGATCCGCAGCGGCATTCATGCCGGCAAACATAGAGTTGAACAGTTCCTCAAGCTCCGCCTCTCTACAATAACAAACAGAGTTGAACACAGTAGCGGTGTGTGGAACTATCTTTTAAAATGTATTGGGTATTTCAAGTAATGGTGGTTTTCGATTCCAAATCGTCTTGTATTTGGTTTGGTTAGAAACACCTTGTGGTTTCGGTTCAAAATTGACATGAATCTATTTTTTTGTAGTTTCTACTAGGAAATGCATTATAGAGTAACAACAGTCCACTAAGCTCGGTCCACCATATCAGGATTTTTACTAGTTGCTATTTTTAAATGCATTAATTCTACGTTATCTTCCAGACAAGCTACAATGGCACCAACCCAACAGATGGGTTTCCCGCGTCTGTTAGCACACTGACAGTGGAACATACGGTGGTGTTGGCCGGTGGTGTGTCTTGCTGCTGCTGCTGCTGCTGCCAGTTGATATGTGAACCATCACAAAGTGAGAGTTTGCCTTCACCATCTTGAAGTCTTCTCGCTAGCAACAGAACAAAGTGTTACCGAGTGAGCAGTTTCTTGACACAACATCAGTAAGGTTAAAATTATATTGGTATTTGGAGTACTGGGTATTGCCCAATAGTCGCCAATATTGGATACTAAAGAATGTTTTATTAGCTGTCCCATTTGTCATAACATGCATGCAAAAACTGTCCAGCAGCAGCATGACGTGATGCATGGAAACAAACTGAAAACTGACAAATGAAAAAAACTCATAATGAAAGGCATCAAGTAGTGCTATTAGCTTTTATAGCGCACATTGTCATTTTGATGGGCACAGTATGGGTATGGTACGTGCATATTAGTTGAAAATGAATCAGTGCTTCACTGTGTATAGGCATCGGTATTGGGGATTGGTATTGGCAGGACACAATAATACAGGGTATTGGGTGGCTTGTTTGGTACTATTCTAACCCTAAACATGAGCAAACAAACTATATTCTGTTTACGCCATAACAATGTCAGTCGGGAGTAGTTACAAACAAAGAACTAGGGTGTAAAATCAGGGCTACTCAGCTACAACATCCGCTCCCAAAACCCAACCCGTCGGCGCTCAGGCGCTATGCACTTCCCACGCCTCACTCGGAACATTCAGTACCTCCATCATCAGAACGAGTTGCGCATAAGTTTTTCAGTGTTCCCACACTTTTACCGAGAAAAAATTCCGAGACTTTCCAGGACCGTCAAAACGTTTTTAAAGGACCTTCTCGGAGCCCGCCAACGTTTCAATATAAAGACAAACACTAATGCAATACCTGGATGCAATGCGTATGCCAAATATTCTGAAATTTATCTCATCACTGTATTCCAGTAAGTAAGTGCTATGCTAGTGCTACACGATGTTTATTTTGAACCAACAGCAAATTCATCAACTATCCAGGATTTTCATTTGCCAGGACTTTCCAGAAAATTCAGCTTTAATTTCAACAGGAATTTTCAGGACCAAATTTGTTTTCCAGGTCTTTCCAGGGCCTGGAAAATCAAGCCAAAAATCCAGGAGTTTGCAGGAAACATGGGAACACTGCTTCTTAAGCCTTGCCTGGCCAAGCCCAGCCTGCTGCTTGCCTGGCCCGTGCACACACACACACTCACTCACTCATCTACTGGTGCCGCAGCCCATTGCCTCTAGTGTATGATACAATTAAAAGTTACGACAAACAGACGAATATGAAAATAGCAATATTCAACATAAGATGAATGTATTAAAACTTAGCATGAAATCCTGCAGTCGAATTAGTGGAGATTTCTAATAGAATCTGCGACAAAAGTCCAAAAATCTGCTCATTTTCACTCTCCTAGCGACTCACCCAAGTGCCTCAGATTCGGCCACTGGTTGACATTGTGCACGCTAAATATTCATTTACTTACTTACTTACTTTAAAAAATTGCAGTTTTCCTCAGTTTTGCTGTAATGTTCTCACTGCACTTCGGCGGCACGTCTGCCGGGGAAAGATTTTCACACGTACCTGACACGAGGCCCATTCTGTGATGTTGTAGACATCACCGTCCATGCACGCATAGTAGCGCCATCGGAAGCCAAAGACTGAAGACTCCGCCCACACATCTCCCTACACACATTCATTCAGCTGTCAATCACTGAAGACTCCGCCCACACAGCTCCCTACCACATTCATTCAGCTGTCAATTACTGAAGACTCCGCCCACACATCTCCCTACACACATCCAGTCAGCTGTCAATCACTGAAGACTCCGCCCACACATCTCCCTACACACATTCAGTCAGCCGTCAATCACTGAAGACTCCGCCCACACATCCCCTACACACATTCATTCAGCTGTCAATCACTGAAGACTCCGCCCATACATCTCCCTACACACATCCAGTCAGCTGTCAATCACTGTAATAGCAGCAGTTTGGCTTGGTGACGTCGTTGGTTAAATCAACGAAGTTAATCAACACCAGGCCCGGTTAGTACTTGGATGGGTGACTATCTGCAGATGCGTAAACCATCTCGGTACGTAACCAGCCACTCAGATTAACTCAGCCTGGCCATCCCTCTGTGGATGGCTCAGTGGATAAGTGTAATGATACCAGTGCAAACAGGCACATCCCGCAATTCACCAGCCCCATATCCATGGTCTCGTAGTCTAAACTTGTGTCTGGCTGAGTGCTAAGGAAATGAAAACTAGCGCCGCCCTATGAGCCTTATAGCAGAGGAACGACTTTACGTCTTACTTTACATACTGTAGTAGCTGTCACACATGCATTCATTGCCCTGAAGTGTAAAAAATGTCTGTCAATTTGACAGAATCACAATTATAGTCAGGGCCGGAACAAAAATTTGGGCAAGGTGGGCAATTTGCGAAAGGGCGTCCATATGTCCCGCAAAAATAATTTTAGATGTGACTGAAAATACGTCAATTCAACGTACAAATGTAAGTACTGCATTACTTACTAACTGCTCCATTTCTCAGACACTTTCAGTACCGAGGCCACTGGTGTTTGAATCATCAATTCTTTCATAACTGCTTCTGTGATTTGCACAGAACCAACTAGAATTTTCTGTTTTTTTTTTGGGGGGGGGGATATCGTCAGTTCTCTAACCCCACTGAGATCCTTCTTCATGCAAAATGTACTTTACTGAACGACTGTAAATATGTGTAATGGTGTTGCCTCCACTACTAACAACCTTTAACATTTTAATCTTTTATGTATGTATGCATGAGAGCTATGCTTGCCTCTTTGACGCCGTGTCTTGTATCACATCGTGCACAGTACCTCGCTGCACTGACGGTGACCTCACCGACCGGATAACGTCGGTGCTTACCTCCGCAGCGTGAACATGCCATTAGGTTCACCGTCTGCAACCACGGAAATAAACACACACGGCTTACTTACTTTCAATACTTACATCAGAGTGTGAACGCACCATTATGTTCACCGCCAGTAACCATGTAAATACGCACACGGCTTACAAACTTTCAATATCTACATGCCAGTGTGAACGCGCCATTAAATTCACCGTCTGCAACCAAGTAAATACGAGCAATAAGAACGCACTCATACAAACATCGAATTGTTTGGCTTAGTCTGAAGAGGTCGGCTTTATGTCAGTGTGAGTTGATCACTTTTTCATTAGTGGCCTTTAACCGTAACACATACACTACTCTCATAATATTCCCGAAAGCTTGAGCTACAGTGTAGAGTAAGTCTGAAAAATAGGCGCGACAAACGAAAACCAAATGTACCAACGTAAAAATTCCGATACAAGCCCCCGGCTTCTACTGAAACAAATGCCCCCGAGAACTCCCAGCTAGAGACCCGGCTTGTATTAAAATACTGTCTACTTGCCATTTAAATTGTTCTGCATACAGCATGCACAGACTACAAAAACAGGTTTACATTTCATTTTGTCGAAACAGTGTGAGCTTATGCCATGGCTGACAACAGCGATGTCTAAACCGCTGATTTAAAAGACGTCACAACCAGCGTCAAACCTGCCTTGTATTGTAAACCTGGGGCCTAATTTTCACAAATTCGTAAAATGAACATTCGTAATTCTTTTGCAATTCTTTTGTACGTCTTTTGCATGCCAGCTATAAGCTACCGTATGAAAAGTTTACGAAAAAATTGCAAAAGAATTAAGAAAAACATACGATAAACTAGAGAGTTAAGAGAGAGTTACAAAGAGTTTACGAAACTATTCACAGCTGTCTATTAACATTTTCGTAAGTACATTTTACAAAGTTTTGTAAATTAGGCCCCTGGCTTGTATTGTGAGACCCAGCTCATGTTAAAACAAGTGACCAGGAACCACCGACTTGTATTAAAGGCCCGGTTTCTGTTTGAGACCAGTTTATATTAAAAAGTTTTACTTTGTGTATACACTGTGTTCAGGAAAGGAAACACCCGCTCACGTGTTCTTCTATATCTCCCTGGAAAATGCTTGGATTTAACCACAGTTTTCTAAGAATGTTTATCAAGAATCAAGAATTACATCGACGTCAAATTTAAATATTCATTTGTGCAAGATGTTTGGAATGTTATTGGAGCGAAAAATTTAATTAAGAAAATTGACATAACCATTAACTGGCAGTATCGACTGACAGTACGGAGTGGTCGTCCATGCAGTGCCCGTACGCCTGCCAACATCAACTAAGTTGAGGGTCTCGCACTCAACCAAGCACAATTGCGTGATGGACTGGCATATCTTTTGGTTCAGTCAACACAATCGCCAAGAATAATCTGCAATTAACGTGTCTAAAGAAATCTAAAGCGCAGTCATTAACTGGTGCAAACAAGCTGTCTATCGTCAACGGTAAATCGTTATTTGCACACCTGTAAACATGACGTCAGAATTACGTCACCAGTAACAATGAATATCCAACTTTGCTGTCAATGGAATACCTGTTTCATCATCAACATTATCAGACAATTTTGCATAAATATAAACATTTTCCAAAAAGATACAGAAGAAAACAAGAGTGGGTGTTTTTCTAACACAGTGTATAACATACTACTGACGCAAATGGCACTAGCAACCATGAGATGTTATTTACATGCTGTCAAGCAGAGAACATTCAAACCTCTTTAATGGTTTCGTGCAGCTTAGTCAACAGATCCGTGAACTCTTGCTGTAACACACACAACAATCAAGTCATCAGCCTAGCAGGATGCACGTAATCCTTGCAACTCGGTCTTTTCCAGCGAGAAACAACATCTTTCTTACAATGACGTTGTCATTCACTGGGTGATGGAAGGGCATCCAACATGTCAAAAGTCACGTGCTCTAACAATCACCGGAAGTCAATCCACATTCTAATACCAATAAAAGTTCTGATTTAAAAGCTGACAGTGATGATGAACCATATCCATTCCCGAGATGCATCATAATAATGTGTCTGAGTAAACACAAATACTTAGTCTATGCTACATGATGAGTTTTGTTTGGTTGTTGTTGACATCATTTTTATCGAAGTTTATGGCTGAAAATACATTATTACCGGACAGTTAAAAAAACTTTAAAAAGCTTACCAATAATATTGCCAAACAGTCTTAAATGTACGCAAATTTACATAGCATAGAATAAGTATTTGTGTTTACTTGGACACATTATTATGATGCATTTCGGGAATGGTGATAAACCGAGTTAAGCAATCTTACTACACAGGCTGCTTCTGGATCGAAACAAACGACATCCTTCAACACGAATGTTACCGACATACTACAGATTGATGATGACCGTGACCGAAGCAATTAGGCACCGACTGATTACACGAATGATTACTTGGATACAGAATTCTTCGATCTGATGTCTTCGTGCACCAGTATTAATTCAGTTGCTCACCGTGGTAAAAGCATCGACACTACAGCAGTGGAGACTGAACGTGTCCTTGGCGCGACGGTGTCCATGTCGTGTTGGTTACCATCAAATCACGATGTACTGGCAACGTGCACATCATCAGATACCAGTGATACGAACTCGGCTGAAAAGTGGATGGGCCGCGTCAAATAATTCACGCCCATGCACAGGTATCTAACCAGCCACTCAGGACAACTCAGCCTGGCCATCCCTCCGTGGGTAGGCGCAACGAGTACCAGCGAAAGCTGGGCTGTAAACAAGCACAGTTTGAGTGCTTGGAGGCTACAGGAAAAAAGTTTGCCTTCGGCTCCCCCTAGCAACTCACCCAAGTGCCTCACATTCGGCCACTGGCTGACACTGTGCAATCTATACATTCATTTACTTACTCACTTACTCACTAATTCAACCTCTAAAAACCTGCTTTGACACTTTGCAAAAAGTTACTATGGGGGAACCGGCCTAACCCAAAGTAGCTGGAGCAAAGATATCAGAATACAGACCATCATGGTGTCATTAGCTAGCTCCTTGGCAGACGCCATGTCATACTGACGACGCTTCTCCTGCAATATCAGCAATCAGACATTTTTTGTGCTGCGATAATAAACACAACCAACCACAGCAACTCAGTAAGTAACTCCAAGGCGCTCATGGGAGTGCATATCTCCGCCAATTAAATTTTTACAAAATAGTAATGTAAACGCATTTTTGTGATTTTTTTAGTTAAAATAATTAAATGAAATTCTTTCTTTCCTGATGTTAATAGCGTATAGCATAGCTATAACTACTGCCAGCGTTGCTGATGGTGACGTCACAGACAATCTGTGAGTGATGTAATGACGGCACTCCGTCATACGACACTACGGCATACGGCATACGACGTCACACCACTGTGCACAGACGAACAGAATGACAGAGATCGAGTGAACACAATATCTCCACCGTTCACTAGGTTCACTTGGCAGAGATAATAACAATAACGACAATAACACGAGGACGATGTCCGAAGTTTCACAGGCGATATGCCACAGGAACAATCCGTATAGACCAATGTTTTATCACATATTATTTATTTACTACATATTCATACAATTTTTCGATTTCTGCAGATAATTACAACAGATCTCAATGACAACTCCAGGTTAACGTCTAACATCACCATTAGTCCACGGTTCTTAACTGAAGAAACACGCTACATCAGAAAGCATCTTGCTTCAGCGCAAGCGAGCAAGTGAGTGAGTAGTTTCTCAATGGCACATCAGCATACCATTTCATGCCACTACAAAGTTAATTAGCCTATTACATAAATAAAACCACGGGGTTACACGCAAAAAAAGTGGAACACAATATCGCTTGATTTAAGATTGAGCAATTGCGCAGTTCTACAAATAATTAACCATGACTACTACAGTTAAGGGTGGCCACATTGAACATTGTCAAGTTAGTAAGTATTATGAGAAAGAGGACTGGGGTCGTTGGGACACATATTAAGAATGAAGAACTCCAGAACAGCTTGTCAGGCCGTACAGTGGGAACTGAGGGGCTACAACAGAAAGCCAAGGATGGCCAAGGAAAAACTGGATGGACATCATCAGATGAGATCTGAAGGACATGGACACTACCTGGGATGAAGCCGAAGAACTGGCGACAGACAGAGCAGAATGGGGTCAACGTGTGGCCCAGTGAGTCCATCTGGATGCGGGCTGAACTAAGGTACTAAGGTAAGGAGTAAGTATTAAGGAGTTTGGTTTTGCTTCAGTAGCTGAAACAAACTGGACTAGCACTGTCTACGGGTCGACTTTACATACTCACAGGTTCGCCGATCATTTCAAACGCAGCGTTGAGAATCTTGAACGCTTCTTCCGCTCCCAGCTCACTGTTCTGTACACAGCGTTCAACAAATCACTCACCAGTCAGTCCAACAACATTCTCTTACATGATGACATATTGTGCAGCCATCCATCCACCTGACCTGTCACCTTTGAGCTTTCAAGCTCAAAACTGTCACAGAAGGTACCGTACTCCTGCTCTGGAGAATGTTCACACCACAGACTTCTAAAAATAGACTGACAGCTCCGTCCTCCGCGACGTCACGGCCTGCTATACTGTCGTCACGTGACCGCAGTATAGTGGCTATAGTTAGTTAGCTACTATTTTCTACTTTTAGTCGTATATACAGTATATATACTTAATTACACTCACAAAATTGCAGGTTTTAATTTTTTCCATTAATAGTACGGTATCTCAATTGTTGTCAACGAAGCTTGGCTGTCGTGAAAGCTGTAGCCGAGCTAAAAATAGAACGCCTTAGGCTGTAGCACACTGCTAGCCTGCCGGAAGTCACGTGAGGACAGTATTGGTCTAGCAGTGCCACGTCGTGAATACGCGCTGGCCAATACGCTACCAGTCCAGCTATAAATAGAACGTCCAATTTGCATTTTTCTTTTCTTTTTCAAGTAAGTAGCCCGTGCTTAACGGACAGACAAGAGAGTACGTGAGTAGGGTTTAACACAGTCCATCATTCTAGGTCATTTTGGAGATGGTCCCCCAGGCAATCACAGGCACTGGTACGGACAACAATGAACAGCAAAACAATCAAACAAACTACATCTATTAGTCTGCACAACAAATAGCCAGCAAAAAAGTACATTTCTGTAAGTTACTCATTTCCGAATTTAACTACCAACAATTCTGAAATACTCGTAAACCCGTTTGACAAGATGACAACCAGTATGAGACGTGTAAGTTTTCTGTTAAGAGCAAGAATGGATAGGTATACACAAACTGTATAAAGCACTTACCTACGAATGACTGTGTTCCAGAGTTAAGACACCCAAGCACATACCCAAAAACAACTAAGTTTTATTGGGTAAACCCACCTCAAAACAAACCCCAAAATCAATCCAATTTTAGTTTCTTGTTCCACAGATAATAAAATGTTTCTTTGCAGTGGGGTTTTTAAAAAATTGAAGCTACGAATTTGCAACTTTTTGGATATTTACTCAACGTGCACACAATCAAGCACTATCAATTCTAATAAATTAAAACTTACAAAAACGTTGAAAGCCATCAAGTAGGGCATTTAAAAAAACCTAGATTCACCCAAAAAAACTCGAAACCCACTAGAACCCACCGGGTTGGACTTTTTAAAAACGTTTTCTTCAACCGTGCTGCATACAGACCTTGTCCGGATGAACAAGCACTGCCTGGCGTCTGTAGAACTTGCGAATGTCTTCATCAGAACAGTCCTTCCTCAGACCCAGTATACTACAATTTTACACACATCAATATATGAAACAACTGGTTTATGTTTTACAACTGGAAAATAAACAAAGAATACTAGAGTTTATGCACGATTAACATCAACATAAGACCAAAAAAAAAACAAAAAAGCTGATTTATGTAGATAACAAACACCAATAAAAACAAAACGGTCAAGCCTTACTCAAGGCTAAGTATTGGCAGCGGGTAGCTGCAGTATCAGGCACACCGGAAAACACCAAAAAAACCCAAGCAACCTTGACCTTTGACTGCTAATCTTAAAATTAAATAGGATTCTAGAGGTTGTTGAAGTACATGTGCATGCAAAATTTCATCAAGCTAAGCACAGCGGTTCATGAGTTATCAACAGTGCACTAGATTTCGAATAACTCTAAACTTCTATCGCGAATATCTCTGGAACGAATCAAGCAATCGACAAGCGGAAAAATGCGTTATCAACTACGATTTTTCCTACGTTTGATGAAAACAATTTGGTGCACTAACAAAAAAATGACCTTGACCTTTGACCTATGACCTTAAAATTCAATTGGGTTCTAGAAGTTGTCGAGGTACATGTCCACGCAAAATTTCAGCAAGCTAAGTCCAGTGGTTCATGAGAAAACACTGCAAACAATACTGTCTGTAGCTACCGTGGACAGTAAAACATCTACAATTTGTAAGTGGAACATAAATTAATAGAACTTTCTCCAGACACGTAAGAAAAAGAAACTGAGTACTGTGGACTGGAGTGCAGAAACTTTATACCACTACAAGGTATCCACTGTATAAAGAGCATGGTGCTTCACTGGATATGATCATACGAAGTAAAGTAGAGTAAAACGTAAATTTACACTTCTGTAATATTTCTCACAAAGTAATAAGTACTATTAAATGCAGATTATATGGAGATTCTTAGTACCAAAATTCGTTAATATTGAATGAGGATTGTTGGAGTTATTTGAAAACGTCCCAAGAGTCCGGTTTCTTGAGACACAGTGTATATGGTGCACAATGCTAAAAATGTATGAGTAAGCAACTTGCCTAAAACTGGCACATGATGATGACAGTGCAAAGTAAACAAGTTAACGTGCACATGTCTCAATCAGTCAAAGAGAAAGAAAAATTTTCTGCCAAAAAAAACAGCAGTAAGATAACAATGACAATTAACTATGGCAGGCTACCAGAGAAGGCATAAGCAAATCAAAGCTGGCCAGTGGCACCTTATGCAATTAAAGTAATTCAGTTCACACTATTTTAGGGCTGCGGAGAGTAACAATTAATTAATCGATTAACTCTTTTGGTGCTGAAGTCAACACAATGGACTTTTTGCTGAAATTGACTATAGTCGACCTCTAGGGGTAGAGTGCTGTAGACTATACAGTTTGTCAGCCGAAGTTGCCTAAGCGTTACAAACTTAATTTATTATCAATGGTAGAAATTAATTCAACACTGGGCAGAAAAAATATATATTTGGCACTAAAAGAGCTAATCATCAAAAGAACAAATCGATCAATTTTTTTAATCAATTACAATTCTGGACTTCTTAGCAGCCTAGAATGACTGATGATGAACGTTTGTAATCTAATTTTATTCCGCACAAAACATGTCATCAAGATTCGTACTTGTACAGTGTTAGTTTAACAGTCTGCACTTTGTATCATTGACTACACAGTTTGTGTACTGCACCATCATCATCATCATCAACACTTTTTCGATTTTGCTTCAGTCTGCGAAAGATAACAACAACCAGTAGATGAATTCTGCTGTTTTCGTGGTCTTTCTGATTAAATTCAAAAACTGATCGAAATTAACCCATGAATTTCAATTAATTTTCAATGCTTAATCCACCAAAAATGTTAATCAGTACCAGCCCTACACTATATGAATGTAAACATTTCGATCCACTGATTGATTGATCACACAATCACAGACAGACAGACAGAGCAGTTGGCATGTTGGAAGACCTGTAGGGATCTTTGCCTTTACAAGCAAACAGCCTTCTCACTGCCTCCTCGCCTGTCAACAGCACAAACAACCACATCACAAGTACACAACTCTGCCAGATACTTGTACACACACGCATAACGCGCGGACCAAAAAGTGACGCCTTTTTCAACTACATTGGTATAATGCCATATAAACTGCAAAACACCACAGATATTTATACTGCTTGCAAAGTTTTATCATTTGCTACTAATTATTCACAGTTCATGTGTGCTCAGCTGCTCACTGGTTTGAAAATGCTTTTAGAATTCTAAATTTAGAAGTGTTTCTTCACATGTAGATTGCAAATCAAACAGCATTCACCGTTAGATGATCCAACCGTCGTTATGAATTTACAATTTATTCGCTTAAAAACAGAACTTGTTTGCGTCAGCAGATGAAGAACGATGTCTTACCTTACCTTACCTTAACTTCAAGGTGAGCTATTTGCTCAGCGCTGAGGCCACGAACAACGGCGTCATTTAATGAAAAAGACGTGTGAGTAAACAAAAATTGACAAATACGATCATGCATCTAACAACAGACGGAACTCAATACCAAAAGGGTATTGGCGCACCATGTATAGCACAAAATAAGATATTCATTAGAAGAATGCAACCAGGAATGACTGAAAGGATACAACAATCAGCCACTGAGAGTCAATAAATGAACCGACAAAAACAAACACAAATATTCCACCAAACTTTTTTGACATGCAGTATGGCATCAAATCTCGCCCACAGCAAGTAGCTCTACCAAGTAAAAAAACTCATACAACTTTAAGTGACTGAAAAAAACTCACAGCCACCTATCCAGCCAGATTAGTTTAACCAGCCTCGTCCTTACTCAGTGCTGTAGCACAGAGAAAGCTTTACACACAGCATAGAGATGAGGAACTCTCCCGAAGACTGAAATTAAATGAGATTATCTGCAGGTCGAAAGCCCTTCCTGACATTGAACAACTTAGAAAAGTATCTTCCTGCATTGTTCACCAACCGATAAAATAACATCCAAGTGTGGTAGGCACCTAACAAAAACAAGAACAGATAAACCAAAATTGGTCAAAAAAAGCGGTGTAACTAATGGGCCAATTTTCAGCAGAAGAGGTTGAAAGGCAAGCGAACAAACAGCCACATAATATGTTGGCCAATGCCGACATTTGTGTCCAGTTTAGATATGGTGTGGTAACATAAGTGCCTGGAAAATACAACAGATAGATGGTACTACAGGGTATCATATGCATTATGTAAACACACAATATACAAAAAGTGACTGGCATCGAGGTCAATAGTGAGTCTTATTTCCCAAAGTTGCGGGAATATTGCCCAAGTGCCGAAGGCACGCGGGCAATATTCCCACAACTGAGGGAAATAAGACTCACTATTGATCGATGATGACAGTCACTATTTG
>Ga0209052_1000253_pt1 | contig 16418 bp, 10 predicted proteins | sample WorMetHEROISLAND_2_FD_187409 | JGI IMG/M metagenome (GOLD analysis project Ga0209052, IMG submission 187409) | Marine gutless worms symbiont microbial communities from Max Planck institute for Marine Microbiology, Germany - Olavius sp. 4 HERON... | ecosystem: Host-associated > Annelida >...
GGCGGATTTCAGGATGGGACTCAATGTCGGACATCAGGGGGAGAGTGACAGTAGAAGACCTGATCTTAGTGAGAAGTTGAGATGTTGCTGCCATTCGCAGTAAGTAAGTAAGAAAGAATGTTTTGCTGAAGTCGTTGTTGACTGTCTACTGCTAACTCAGCTGAGTTGCACACAACACAACTCGGCCACGTCATTGTTGCTTTATCTCAGCCACTGATAAAACTAGGCGCCGGTGCAACCACGTTCTCAGAGTTATAGGACACCACTTCACCCCTTGCTCTTTCTCTCTCCTTTTTTGTCCTCCCCTTTTTTCTTTCTTTTCCAACCATCCTTTTTATGTCTACGGCTTCCCCATTATCTAGTTAGGGCATTTGGAGAGCCTGGCCAACAGACGGTCAATGTATGTATGTAGGTCATCTGGTGCTGTGGTCGGTGACGTCAGCATTGCTGGCTACTACTAGTTTGGACAACGGTCCTCAAAGACCACGAGTCCCATGATTCGTTATTTGTTCATAATAAGAATTATCATATTTATTATCTATGTAGGACGTTAGGTCAGTGTATGTATCTATGTCAGTGTATGTATGTAGGTCATCTGGTGCTGTGGTCGGTGACGTCAGCGTTGCTGGCTACTACTAGTGGGGACAACGGTCCTCAAAGACCACGAGTCTATGAGTCGTTATTTGTGGAACATGAGAACTACCGCGGACGCACGCGAGAGCATGTTTGTCTGCGCCTGTCACCTCGGTCTGTCATTAGATGTTGCACTTCTTAGAAACTGCATTCTGCTTTCTTGTTAATGTTTTACTGGACTTAGTACTGGACTTAGTAAATAATTAAGTTAACTGTAAATAACCTCGAACGCACTGCACTTAGCTTCTGGTGAAAATGATTAGTTGCAGTTGCTTGGTGGCGTTATCGTTATGACATCAGATTTGCGATCAAGAGGTTGCGAGTTCAACTCCCGGTTGGGTCGCTATCAAGTGGTTACTACTTGCACTCAGGTAAACCATCTCGGTATATAACCAACCACCAAGGTTAACTCAGCCTTCCGTCCCTCTGGGGTAGGTGAATCGAATACTGGTCAGCTTGGCTGGGATTAAGTCTGTTGCATTCACCTGTGTCGGGTTGCACATGACGCTCCATAGCTCTTACTCTCCCATGAAGAGCTGTACACAACTTTTAACCTATTACCGGTAGTGGGGTAATTTTCTGCCAAATCCGGCCTGGCATTGGGTGGATTTAGATATTTAAATATCCATTTCCATTCACGGCATTCCTGGTCTGCAGAGTGTATATGTAAGTAAGTAAGTAAGTAAGTAAGTAAGGAAGATTTTGTGTGTATTTGATATCAGGTGTTGTGAGGAGTTAAAATTGCGGAAGAACGTGGAGATCAACGTTGAGATTCAGTTTCAGATGAACAGTCTCATTTTCGCTCAGATGCATTACGCCATAGATCAGCTGGACTGCGTAGATCTGCTGTTTCCTGACCAGAACAAGATCATGAGAGCTGGCGCCACTGGAGCTTCGCCGCCACCACCACAGTCAGTATCTGATAGTCTAACGGAGGGTCGGTTTCTGGTTATTAACCATTCAGTTGACTGTAGAGCTTGGACGAAACCGGATGTTTTTCCGTTTCGACCAAAACCGAAAAAAACAAATTGAAAATAATCGAAGAATGCCAACGTCATTTCAGTTTTCTGCCACAAGTTCGATGCTGCAAAATCTCAAGAGACAAATTCGGGCAAAAATATTGCAAGCAATTATCATGGCCTTGTAGTGTCATTTAGTGTGGTTTACGGTAACTACATATGCGGATGACAGACAGCGTGCTATCCTGCTAATGATTTATTCGCCTTTCATCCATCTTGTGACATGAGTTAATAGTAATAATAATAATAGCCACGACAATGTTTATGGTGCTGTCATCGTAGCAGTGCACTGCCACTGCGAGAGTTCACCCGGTTCATCTGACGAATGTAGCACGCAGCGCCAGGTGGCCGCCAACCTTTAGACCAAGCCGATAAGCCTGAGCCAATAGATCCGCCTATAGCAGCTATAATAGTGACTACATTCACCATCGCCATTTATTATTACTCAGCCCAAAAGCTGATACTCATTTTACCATCCCACGGAGGGTAGAAGGCTGAGTCGACCTAGCTAGCTGGTTTCGGACTGAGATGGTTTACCTGCCCGTAGACAGTCACCCATCCAAGTACTAACCGGGCCCGCTGTAGAGCAACGTCGTTGATTCGACACAACGCGTTGCCTGTACGCCATGCCACCAACGTTAGTTCATTTAAAGTATGTTTTCGTTTATGCTACTGTTTTGGTGAATAAAGTTGTATATATGGTAATAATGCTGTATAGCTGTGGGCAGTTTTTCTGTGACATTTTTATTACAACTCTGCAGTGTGCACAAATGTTACTTTGTTACCGCACTGTTTTGTTCACTGAGTTGCTGACCATTGTCATGTTTCTGGCTCAGAGTTGACGGGATCAGTTTGAACGAGGATCAGATGAAGATTGTCAACTACGTGAGAACTAAGAAACGTCACCTGGAGGCGCCACTTGTCGTCTACGGAGCGTTCGGCACCGGAAAGACGGAGTCACTGGCGCAGTCGGCCATCTTGCTGACGTCATGCAGCGATGACGTCAAACTGCTCATCTGCACGCAGACTAACTCGTGAGTTTTTCAATAAACTTACAGGTTAAAACGGTAACTAACAAGCTGTGTGAATTTTCATCAAACAGTCGAACTACAGCGATCATCTACTCATTTGTTGACTGTGGCGACATCTGGTGGCGAACAGAACTTTGACTTTGATCTCAGATTAGTAGCCATAACGTGTGTTCCACCAAACACACGGTTCAGATCAAAATGCGAGTTGATCTCAGGTTAAATGTGCACCAGCGTCTTATCTGTGATCAAATTTTGATCTCGTTCTTGAGTCGCACTACACCGTTGCTCCAGCAAACATAATCTTGACACAGGACATTGAATGAATAACAAATAATTTATATACTGGAACACAGAATATGTATTTATGGTTGTTTGGGAACTTGACTATACCATTCTTGATGAGAAATGTACGAAATTTGGGAAAACTTATCAAAATCCGAACAAATTACAGCCAAACAGTGCTTGTAAACATTGCGTGTGACGTTACTGTACATGTCTGTGGCTCTTTGTCTGTGTTTATGCCTGATGTATGCTTATATGTACCTATATGTAGGGCTGCAGATGAGTGCACAGTGAAGACATTTTGGCTGCTACGTCAGTCGTGCTAAGTTCCAGCTACTGTGTGTCTGTACTAAGAGTTTACGACCAAGACCACTCCTGTGTGTGTCTGTCTGTGTGTGTTTGTGTGTGTGTCTCTGTGTCTGTGTGTCACTGTGTATAGCTGTCTGTCTGTCTGTCTGTCTGTAGGGCTGCAGATGAGTAGATAGTGAGACAGTCGTGCTAAGTTCCGGCCACTCTGTGTCTGTACTAAGAGTTCACGACAAGGACATGTGTGTCTGTCTGTACGTGTCTGTTCATATGTGTCTCTGTGTCTGTGTATGCCTGTCTCTCTGTCTGTAAGTATGTCTCTATGTCTGTATGTATGTAGGGCTGCAGATGAGTACATAGTGAGACATTTTGACCGGTACATCAGGGGCAGTGCTAAGTCCCAGTCAGCCTTCTCAGTCCTGCGGGTCTACGACCCCGCCCGTCGTATTGGCACGGTCTCCGAGACAGTCAGGAGATACTGCCTCCTGGACGCTGACTGCAGCCGCTTTGTCGCTCCCACGCGCAATGACGTAATGCGTCATGGCGTCATCGTGACGACGCTGGTGACGTCACTCATGCTCACCAGGCTCGGGTTCAAGGGTCATTTCACGCACATTTTCGTCGACGAAGCAGCTCAGGTTTGACCAGTCTTCTTTAGTTACATTTTACTTAGATGATTTTATGAAAAGCAGTTAAAGGAAATGTATAGCTCTTCATGGAAACCCATCTCGGAGCTATAGAGCGTCACCTGCCATATGGGATCACACACCTGCCACCCAGCACAGGAGAACGCACCCTGCCTTAATCCTAGCCAAGCAGGCTGGTACTCGATTTACCTACCCCTGAGGGATGGAAGGCTGAGTTGGCCTGGGTGGTTGGCTAATGGTTACGTGCCCAGATGGTTTTGCTGCCCTCAGACAGTCAGCCATCCAGTTAGACCTGACCAGGAGTCGAGGCCACGACCTCTTGATCGTTAGTCCAACGTCCTGGCCGTTACGCCACCAAACAGTCCGGCTGAATGTCGTATGCTGCCTGTGTGTGTTTAGGTGAATGAATGTCAGGCGCTGATGCCTCTGTCACTGGCTACAAGCACGACGTGCGTAGTGTTGGCCGGCGATCATCTCCAGATGAAGCAGCGAGTTTTCAGCAGCGAAGCTCGCGAGCTAAACTTTGACAAGTCGATCGTCGAGCGACTCTATGGTTACTACGACTCGGTGCGCAAGCGACACGGCGGCCAGCTGTCGTCGGTGCCCGTCGTACAGCTGAGACATAACTATCGCAATGATAGCAAGATACTGCGCTTCCTGTCGGCAACGTTCTACGGAGGCTCCGATGTGTTGGTGGCCTGTAGCACGCAGCCGGCTGCACATCATCTCTCTCCAGTCAACTTCTACGCCGCATTCGGCACCGAGGTTTGTACTGGTGTCGCCAGGATTTGGTGCAAGGGTGGCGGCACGAAACTAAGAGAAAATAATTCAACTGCAAGTCTGCAACACACAAAAATATTATGAAATTTATGCAATACACAGTGACAAAACTATATGCAGAACATGTTATACTGGTTGTTGCTGGATAGGCAACCACACGGAGTCTAATGTTAGAGTTTGTGCGGCTCTGGAGTGACCTGAAAAAGTTAAACAGTTGGAAGTTGAAGCGGGGTGGGGGGGGCAGGTGCCCCACTGCCCCAAAGCCGATGACGCCAGTGGAGGTTTGGCTTTTGGAGAGCAGTTGACAAACATTTTTCGAACAGCTGAGACATCATGACAGCTGTCTTATGTCTTATGCATCTGATGCCACTGAAATGAGATCTTTTCCTCTCTAACTATCTGCACCATCCTCGCTTATATGAATTATGAACTGCTAAAAACACGAACAGTTCGTTATGCAAAATCCTTTATACTATATTGCTATATTGTGTAGCCAGTTTCGTCTAATTGCACGTACGTCTTTTATTTTTTACTTTTAACTGGTATTTTTGTATGTTTTAATCTAGCTGTTGGCTGCAAGACAAAAATTTCATTTATTCGTTCGTAGTTCAGTGTGCAGAAACTCAGGCCCGGTGAAGTACAAGGGAAAAATACAACAAAAGCATGAAATAGACTTGTTTACATTGATAGTAGTTGTGGTGAGGTGTATGTAGTATTGGTTGTGTGTATTGCGTGTTTCAGGTGAGAGCTGTAACATATAGAGTTACAGTATGGTAATGGTAATACTCTCAAATTATCAATAGTGGTAGTACTAAGTAAGTCGTTGGCATAGTAGTAATAGTGTATGTTTTAGGTTCAAGATGAGACCAGTACATCGTGGTATAATCTGGCTGAAGTGAACGAAGTTGTAGTAGTGGTACCAGTTGTAGTAGTATCGCCATTCAGTTGTAGTAGTTGCACCAGTTACTGGTTTATGCTAGGTTCAAGACGAGACCAGTACGTCGTGGTATAATCTGGCTGAAGTGAACGAAGTTGTAGTATTGGTACTAGTTGTAGTAGTATCACCATTCAGTTGTAGTAGTCGCACCAGTCATTGTAGTAGTTTTACTGGTTTATACTAGGTTCAAGATGAGACCAGTACGTCGTGGTATAATCTGGCTGAGGTGAACGAGATAATCGAGAGAGTGACTGAGTTGTACGAGTTGTGGCCGGTGGAGTGGGGACAACGTGACTCCAAGTCTATACTCGTCACCACCGCGTACTCGGACCAGGTCTGCTTAATTGTCGTCATATTCCACTAGCACTGGTAGTGATTAAAAACGTTTTAGTCGATTAGTATCCAAAAATTAGCCTTAATTAATCGAAATTTTTGTAGTCAGTCGGAAAGACCACAAAAACTGCAGAATTCCACCACTGGTAGTTGTTATCTTACATAGATTAAAACAGAACCGGAACAGTGACAGTGATGCCGTCCATATATGTGTAGTTGAATTAGTAGTCTGATAGTGAGATCTCAAAAAGTGCATACTGCAAAACTACCACTGTATAAGCAGTAAAAAAGTACAAATCTTGGCGATGTGTCCTATACAGAATTTTAATTGAAATTTAATTGATCAAAAAAAAATTAATGGAACAATTTTAACGAGTAATAGAATAGTTAGTTGTGAAGCCACTCCCACCATTTGGAATACCCTTCCTTTAGATATTCGCAATTCCCCTTCCATATGTTCTTTTCGTTGCCACCTCAAAACATTTTTCTACAATCTAGCTTTTAGGCCATCTTAGTCCCCACCATACCCCTTCTGCCTCGGATTCAGCAGGTTTTTCTCGTTGACATTGTGCGCAATACAAATTTACTCCCTTACTTACTATATTTCCACAGCCCTGAATGCCACACACGGTCGTCGTCGTCGTCGTTGTTTAGACTAGTGGTGAAAGCTAAGTAACAGACAGAGACCAGCAGTTATTTGTGGCATGTTTGTTGGACATATAGGAGAAGATAATTCGTCAGGCTTTAAGACGCAGAAATCTGGGAGCTGTGACCGTTCTTCGTGTTCACAACCTACCTGGTGAGTAACTGACTGCTTAGCTTGTCCTTAAATGTCCTGAAATATTGAGATATTGTTTTGAAAATCCTGAAAATCTTGCAAAAATAAAATTTACTCACCCAGTTGAATTTATGGCAGGTATGATGTCACTGTCACAAATTATTATCATACTATCAGACAATCAGTCGGAGTTGTTTTAATAGCAAAAAAAATTCTAAGACTGAGGAGTAGTAAACTGGGTCAGATGATGATCTTCTTAGATGGCAAACTCCTACTGAAGCATAGTGGTGTTGACCAGTTCACATCACTGCTGGCGATCTGTATGGACCACAGTTTTTCGTGATAAATTTATCCTAATTCCTTAGGCCAGTTTACCAAATTCGCTGCTTTCCGTGGCAAATTTTCCTTATTAATTAATTGAGTAATTAAGTAAATATTTCAGCTTGTTGTCTGATGTAGGTATGGAGTTTCGTGCAGTGTTTGTCAGCACTGTGCGTAGTCGACATCGAGTCTCTCAACAGGCTGACAGTGTCAGCGAGTTTGGATTCCTGTCCGAAGCTCAGCTGGTAAACACAGCTCTGACGAGAGCCAAGTCCTGGTTGGCTGTGGTCGGTGATCCCGTGGCTCTGTGTTCCATCGGTAACTGTGGCGCCATCTGGCGATCTTACCTCAAACATTGCCAGAAGGTCGGTGGCCTGCGCCCGGTCGATCTAAGTCTTGAGGATATCTGGGCGCAGGCTCAGAGCCTAATGCAGTTGCTTACTGTCAACTCCGTCACTGCTGACACTACTGGATCACGTGCACCTGCTAATTTCTCTCCGTACATCACGTCAGAAACGGTTTCAGAAACAGTTTCAGAGACGGTTTCAGCGCCCGACCAGTTATCTCACTTGTCTTCGTATCTTACATCTGAGTGCCAGCCAGCCATCAGCACTGATGTAGACAGTGCCACTGAAGGCACTGCCACACAAGCTGTGTACGACGTTGAAGTAGCTAAAGCCCGTGTCAGACATGTGATATCAGAAAATGGCAGCGTTGAAGAAAATGACGATGGTGAGGGCATGACGTCATCTGCTGCTGATGCTGCTGTTGATGACAATGATGGTGATGAGGATGGTGGTGATGGTGATGTAATCAGCTGTGTTGAGTGGAGTCTGGACTATCACATGGAACCTGATGAAATCATCCGCCAGCTGGCTCAGGTCTGTCATCCTTGTCTGTAATTATCTCCTACCGCTCGTCCTGAAATTTGAAGTTTGTCCTTAAGTGTCCTGAAACAAGCGGATTTGATGCTGAAAATCGTGCAAAAAACATGAAAATTATCGGCCCAGTAGAAGTAGTGACAGATGTGGCGTCACTATCACGGTACACAGCGGTAGGGGCAGTGTTATGTACCCCATGGAGTGTCCTTGTGAGCCGTGAAGTTGTCAGTGTCTCCAAGTAAAGAAATATCACTTTCATAAGTTCTTAGTGCTTCATTTTTGTACAGCTTTTTTGTACTTACTGGATCAGTTAATTGTGGCATCTTGTAATGATAGTTTTATCGCACATTTTCCGTGGATTGCCGGTGAAAGAATTTTGAAAATCGGTCACTATTAAGTGAAGATATGGACAAACGTTTGATGCCATGGTTTTTTGACTCGCGTTGTGGTTGATGTCGTGTGTGTCAGAACGCAGAGGATGAGCGAGTGACGAAGGAAGATACGATCACGTGGCCTCCACCTCAGCCAAGAGCCGTTGACATAAGTGACGTGCAGCTGTCTGAGAGGCGTGGTCGTGTCTACCTACGCTACCGACCCAACAAGTCCCATCGACTCTGGTCTGCCGCGGCCAGTGAAGACGACGACGACGATGATTATGATTCGGCGTCTTCTGACAGTGAGGATGCTGTTACTTCCAACTCCCAGTACACCGAACCGCAACTGTCCGCACTGCAAGCCAGCAGCCCCAGCGTCTTCAAGCGTTGTCTCATCAACATTGACAGCTCACGCAGTATATACTACGCCAGACCGTACGACCGCTCTTACTCCAAGATTCTCATTCCGGCTCGCAATCTCTGCGGCCGCGCTTTTCACGGCGATGAAGTTTTAGTGGAAATTATCGACTTTGGTAAGAAGCTAGATGTGCGTGGAAGTGTAGCAGGGTCTGTAGAAGATAAGTCGGCATCTAGCAAGGCTGTGTTTGCTTGCATGCAAGGACCTTGGGCTAGAGTTGTCGGTGTTCTTAAGCGTGCTGTGGATCCAAAGTACCGAGTGTTTGTCTGCCGCATGGAGGAAGGTAACGCCGGAGTGATGGTGCCACTCGACCGTGGCGTGGCTAAGATATTTAATCTGGAAATGCATCCAACAGAGCCGGGCAAAGTTGCGATCTATGGGTTTACAGACTCCGGAAAGATTGCATTTGATCGTTATCGGAAGGTGCGTGACGTAGACTCCGTACTGTTTGTGGTACGCTATTTGAAATGGGAGGATCGCTGTTCACTGCCGGTGGGCGTCGTCGTCTCAGTCTTACTACCCGGTGTCGATGTGGAAGCCGCGATGGCTATCTTAGATATAGAACACTCAGTCCCACGAAGGTTCTGTGAAGCGACGTCAGCTGAGGTGATGCTGCTTCGTTCAGTAGAACTAAGTGGGTTGACAACGGCTGAGAGATATGACTACCGAGGCAAGCTGGTGTTTACCATCGATCGGCCGGACTCCGCAGACTCGGACTCTGCTCTTAGTTTTGAGGTTCTACCGGATGGAACGGCATACGTCGTCGGTATCCACGTATCGGATGTGTCGTACTTTGTGGCAAAGTCGAGTGACATTGACAGTGAAGCCAGACAGCGAGGTGCAGCGTTCCACACGGCGCTGGGCGACTCCAGGCCAATGCTGCCTCCAAGACTTGCTCAAGAGTTCTGTAGTCTGGTGCCGGGCGGCGATCGTCTGACCATCAGCGTGTACGTTAAGGTCAACGCCAGTGCCGACATTCTCGGTGTCGAGATAAAGCAAAGTGTGGTCCGGTCAAGTTGCCGGTTGTCGTACTCGCAGGCAGAGGCAGTCATCAACGGCTTGACTACTGCTGATGAGTATATGACCGCATCCAATGATGAATATTCATTATCATCGGGGGGAGACTTGACGTTTGCGATTGCGTCGCTGAGTCGAGTAGCCCAGCTGTGGAGAAGCCAACGAGTTGGTCCACGCGATGCCCTCTACACCCCGGTGAACCACTCCACACTGGATGGACCAAAGGCACACAGGCTGGTGGACGAGATGATGATCACCGCCAATCACCAGGTGGCGCTCTATCTGCTCTCGAGGTTTCCGTCTTGTACCGGTCTCCTGTGTCAGAGTCCGCCGGACGTCGGCGACCTGGAGGACTGGAGGCTGCAGAGTGTGGCCGCCGTGCGTCATAGTGTTGTGCTGTCACGGGGTTACTGTGCGGCCGGCGAGGTCTGCAGCTGTGCCGATCTGTGTGAATGTGCCCAGTCTCTCGACCCTAGTGCTGCTGCTGCTGATGATGATTGCATCGGGTTTGAGATGATGCTATCACTGTGGCCACAGATCCAGCACGCGCTACACGTCTACGACAGCGACCGTCTCCAGTCACTGGTACTGAGTCCCGAGTACCACCCTCGTCAAGCCGTCGCACTGTTCGGCTATCGACAGATTGAGCAGCAGCCGGTCTATCTGTGCAGTGGAGACCAGGAGCTAGACGACCGACGCCATCACTCACTGAACCTGTCTGCCTACGTCCAGTTTACGTCACCGCTTCGTCGATACATCGACCTGGTAGCCCATCGTCAGCTGGTGTCTGCACTGGACGCCGGTAACAGCACTGCTTGCTATACGGAGTCGGAGATGGTGGAACTGTGTCGACACTGCAGCGATGTGGCAGTCCGCTGCGGTCGCTATGAACGCGCGAGCCTCACGGCAATGTTCTGTGACTTCCTCGTCAGACGACCTCTGACTCTTCACGCTGTGGTTGACCGTCTCTCGGACGCACGGATCCGACTGCTGTTTCCAACCGTACAGACATTCTTTCCGTCACAGCCGGCGCTCAGCCTGTCGGCGCTCAGCGCGACTGTGATTGGTCGTCGGTCGGAGCACCTGCTGGTCACGTGGTCTCGGCGCATCTATGACTGTCATGGAGTAGTGAATCGTGGGCGTGGCGTGCTGGAGGTCAACCCGGCCCAGTATACGTGCGTTATTCCCACATCGGCGTGGACGTGCCTGCTATTGGCCAGCGTTGATGATGACCTGGATGGTGCCGCTGACGCTGTGGACCTGATTGCGCCACACGTGGTTATCCGTGAGCCGACGTCCGAAGGATCACATTCTACCATCACCGAGCACAGACTCAGGCTTCACATTGGCTCCGTTCTGAGGGTCCAACTATCGACCGAACTGTACCGCGGACTGCTTCGTCCCCGCATTCAGCTGCTGCACGTCACGCCGTCTACGTGCGTCTGTCTGGAACACGCGCGTGCCGCCGTCAAGTGCTTCTGTGAGGCGCCATCCACCAGGTCGGTGGTGGCAGCTTGTGCCACGTACTCGTCAGTCAGTCAGTACAAGAAGCTGTGGCAGCCCGTATTGGAGATGGAGGCAGCACAGACCGCCGTCGCTGATCAGAACTCTGTGATTCTACACAACCTTGATAAGATCCGATGGACGATGCATCACGTAGATGGACGGGAGGCACCCGCCTACTCAGCCGTGTTAAACCTACCAGTCAGTTTCTGCCAGCAGCGCTCGATCAACTTTGAAGTTTTCGATGATGATGAAGTGGGCGTGTCTGGTGGTTGTCATGGTTATGTGTGTGTGCGCTACACTGACGTCATTGGGCCAGCTAGTCACATGGTGTCGGCGTACTCGCAGCTGATTGGTCAGCTGGTCGGTAGCCTGGATGAGCCAGTTACGTGGGTGGCACACTGTATTGTGAGTAGGGTGGTCGTTACTGCCGACAAGCTGTTCTATGTCATACATCTCAAGCTGCGTCATTCATCCTTCCCGTTCCCTACACAGCTGTTAGATGATGATGACAACAGCTCTGCTACTGTTGAATGGATTGACAAGCGCCAGCCTGACAGGTTTGTCTCCCAGTCTTGTCTTGTACCAATTTGGAGTAGGAACTGGCTACCCGGAGTCCCAAACCCAGTTCCAAAATTCATTACCCAGTTCCAAATCCGGGTAATTGATTCCCGTTTAGGCACTGATTACTGGTGAAAATGAACTGTGTAAATGAACATCTTGTGCCTATGCTACGATTGTTACTATTGATGGACGTATGCACATTTGACATCATTATGGACGTTTTATATGAAAACACCTAGCTTTATGAAATGTATTCGGTAATTGGGTGTATACGTTTTCCTTACTTACTTAAAAGTTGAAACTGGATCCGGGTACCTGGTTTCTAAAACGGGTAATGCTGCAAATCACTGTCTTAGGCCGCCTGCTATCATTTGCTGCTGCATTGTTTAAATTGTTGATTTATTGTCTTGTGTCAGTGTTTCATTTTTGTGTGTGATTACTGATGAGGCGAGACGGCACAGATACGTCGAGATGGACGTTTATGTATAGCCAGAGCCACGGTTTAAAAAACAGTTTTTAAAAACCTAAGCCGTTTTTGGTTTTGGATTTTTTCCGGGTTTGGATTTTTTGGGGTTAAACCTGGGTTTTTTTTCAAAGGCCCAAGTTTATGGGTTTGGGGTTTTCATGGGTTTTTCAGAGAATGAACACTGCTAGATATTGTCGGCATCAATTAAATATCCAGTGCTGGCTGCCAGTGCGGTCAGTGCAGTGACTGTCTAGTAGAGATGTGCGGGAATGGCTTTTAACATTCCCATTCCCTCCCATTCCCATCTTCAATTCCGTGTTTTATTCCCATTCCCGTGGGATTCCCATGGAATTCGCATTCCCATTGGGAATCCCACTCTACTGTCTAGCTGTTGTGCAGGCGAATTGATGCTGCATTGAAGCAGTTGTCTGATGAGGATGAAAGCAACTCGTTGGCTGGTTGCATTGCTCTTGGCCGTCCACCTCCACCACTTGGTATCACTCAGTGCTCTGTCTTGTTTCTCTATCGTTACATTGCGTCTGTGAATGTTCTGTTTGCTAGTAGTATGTGCGTGCATGTGTATACACGGTTTGTTATTGTCACCCATTTTTTGAGTTAGTTTGTTAGTTTGATTTTTTCTCATGATTTTTTGTTGTCGGTACCAGTGCAAGCGATTGCCTGGAAAGACTCATCTCCGAAATGACGAGAAAGTGTCAAGCAGGGTATAAAACTACTCGCTCACTCTTTATACACGTGTGTGTGTGTGTACTGTTTGTGTATGTTTTTTGGCTCGCTAGCTGCAAGCTGTAGAGCCCTTAAATTCAGGCGTCTATGCTGCGGTTCTGTCTGCTGTTCACTGTCTGCCATCTGACTGTTGATAGCGCTTTCCAGTGCAGCTAGCGAGCACGTCGCGCACTCGCTTCTCGTGTTAGTTTGTATGTCTGAGTGCTGGCTAAACAAGTTGTCGAATCTGTAAGCCAAGACAAGCAGAACTTGTCGAAGAGAACGTTTTTTTTAAAATGCCGTGTTCGGTATGTCTCTCAATGCTTCGATGCTGATGGTTGGGCAATGGAGAGATAAAAGTGAAAGTTATGCCACAACAGTTTATGAAAGTTTACTTTTGGCGACTTCTGGAGCGTGGCTTAACCTGAAAAGACTGGGGAATTATGGGCTGGTTAAACAAAAATTGAGGGACTATCTGCGTGGTCCGTCCGTCTGTCTGTCTGTCTGTCTATGTGTGTTGATAGCTGTGTGTCTGTGTTCATCTGTGGACTACCTGTCGCTGGTGGTTCGCTGCGTGAACCTCTATGACAGCGCCATCCCAACACTGTGTCCTGCCAGTACTGACCACTGTCTCTCTGTCTGTCTATTGCTGTGTCTGTCTGTCTCTGTGTCTGTATGTCTGTCTGTGTGTCTGTGTTCAGCTGTGGACTACCTGTCGCTGGTGGTTCGCTGCGTGAACCACTATGACAGCGACATCCCAACACTGTGTCCTGCCAGTACTAACCAGTGTCTCTCTGTCAGTCTATTGCTGTGTCTGTCTGTCTCTGTGTCTGTATGTGTGTCTGTGTGTTTGTGTTCAGCTGTGGACTACCTGTCGCTGGTGGTTCGCTGCGTGAACCACTATGACAGCGACATCCCAACACTGTGTACTGCCAGTACTGACCACTGTCTCTCTGTCTGTCTATTGGTGTGTCTGTCTGTCTCTGTGTCTGTATGTCTCTCTGTCTGTCTATTGGTGTGTTCAGCTGTGGACTACCTGTTGCTGGTGGTTCGCTGCGTGAACCACTATGACAGCGACATCCCAACACTGTGTACTGCCAGTACTGACCACTGTCTCTCTGTCTGTCTATTGGTGTGTCTGTCTGTCTCTGTGTCTGTAGGTTTGTCTGTGTGTCTGCGTTCAGCTGTGGACTACCTGTTGCTGGTGGTTCGCTGTGTGAACCTCTATGACAACGACATCCCAACACTGTGTCCTGCCAGTACTGACCAGTGTCTCTCTGTCTGTCTCTCTGTCTGTCTCTCTGTCTGTCTATTGCTGTGTCTGTCTGTCTGTGTGTCTGTGTTCAGCTGTGGACTACCTGTCGCTGGTGGTTCGCTGTGTGAACCACTATGACAGCGACATCCCAACACTGTGTCCTGCCAGTACTGACCACTGTCTCTCTGTCTGTCTATTGCTGTGTCTGTCTGTCTCTGTGTGTCTGTGTTCAGCTGTGGACTACCTGTCTATGGTAGTTCGCTGTGTGAACCACGATGACAGCGACATCGCGGCGCTGTGTCCCGCCAATGCAGTCCAGCGCGAGGCAATCCGACGCGCTGTCATCAAGTCATTCTCGCTGATCCAGACGCCTCCGGGCAGCGGCAAGACGCTGACGGCGCTGCGACTAGCTGCACTGTTTGTGAGAATCAATCGAAGTCTGTCTTCTGCTGCTGACTATGAGAGGCACTACGCCCGGCCGCAGCTGATGATCTGTGGCCCTACAGACGAGTCTGTTGACATCATTGCCAGTAAGTCATATCGTCATTATTGGTACAGATGGAACTGGGTCGAGATTTTTGACCCATGACTTGACCCGACCCAGTTGTTGAGTGTTTTGAAACAGTACCTCGACAACGGCGTGACAGCAGTGTCGGAATTTGGTAGTCTACGTCATGTTGCTGCTGCCAGTAGTGTCTGTGCAGTGTGTTGTGATATTCTGATGATATATTGCATTTTTTGATCGCGAGAAGTTAGTGGTCTACTGAACTAAATATAGCCATGCACCACCAGTACAACTCGTTTGGACAAAGGAATAGAGGAAATTATGACAGTGATAAATGTGCATGTTAACACTCAGTTTTAGCTGGGTCTGGTTGGGTTGGGCCATGGGTCAGTGTGTTAGACCCAATGTTTGACCTGGTTTTCCAAGTCAAACATTGGGTCTAACACACTGACCCATGGCCCAACCCGACCCGACGAAGCTAAAATTGCTGACCTAGTGACCTGGAGCCCAGTTCCATCTCTGGTTACTAGTGATCGGACTTTGGTGGGTAATTTTTGTATCTGAGCACCTATCAGATACTTTGATCGGTAGGGGTGTGTTTTTGGAAATTTATGACTTCGGTTTAGTATTTGGTTCGGTTTTGCAAAATTTTCAGTTTGGTTTTTCACTGTCTGATGTTTAGTGTGTACTCTACTAGATCTTTTTATTAGATAGACTGAAGATAACATTGCATAATGGTTATAGCTCTGTCTGTGAATGATACAAATAAATAGGTGTAAGACCAGTATTGCGGCCTGTTTAGGCGCTCTCGTTCATAACCTGCATAGCTACCAAGTGTTGTTCACACCTACGTGCCTGTCTGGGTGCACGTGGTCTAGTGGTTGGTGTCGACTCATAACTTTCACGTTACGGTTCGATTCTCGCCGCGAGTCGTTTGCAAGCAACCTTGAGCAAGTTGCTAACCTACTGTGTGCTCGGGTCAACTCAGCCTCCTACTCTCAGCGGGACGGGAAATGAGTAGTAGTGTGGCTGATTGGGGTGGTGGTATGTCTGCTCGCTGCAGACCATGGGTCCAGTTGTTCGCTGACGCGGGCAGTGGATGGCCGCATAGTGTTCTCCGGTATCATTTGCTCATGCCAATTAGCTGCCACTCTTTGGAGATTGTAAACGTGCTTCTGGTCACGAGTCTGACTCATGTAAGAAGCGCTGTAGCAAGTACCGGACCTTTACCTTTTGCCTTGATAGCTGCACCGTCGTGACTGGAGTGATGCGTGTATGGTGCTGTTAGGTCAGTTGAAGTCAGTGGGTAATGAAAGCGGAGGCGGCGACGATGCGTTTCGTCTGCTACGTGTCTACAGTAACGCCATCGAGTGTCACGACTTCACAGTGCCGGGCGGTCACGTGACGACGTCCAAGACTGCTGACCCTGCCCCCCGTGATGCCGAACTGCAGGCTGTTTCACTGCACCACTTGGTACGCCACGGCGACAGCCCAGCCGCCCGGCTCATACGCAGCACTGAGAGCCGCTATAACAACAGTGATGATGATGACGATGACTGGTGTGTGACGTCAGAGCAACTGGAGCCTTACCGTGCGGCGATCAAAGAACGTGAACAGGAGTTGCTAGCGGCGGCTGACGTCATTC
>Ga0209052_1000254_pt1 | contig 16411 bp, 10 predicted proteins | sample WorMetHEROISLAND_2_FD_187409 | JGI IMG/M metagenome (GOLD analysis project Ga0209052, IMG submission 187409) | Marine gutless worms symbiont microbial communities from Max Planck institute for Marine Microbiology, Germany - Olavius sp. 4 HERON... | ecosystem: Host-associated > Annelida >...
AGGGCATCTCTGTGACGACCCAACGTTTCATCAACTCTGTGCCTTTGCACGACTCATTCAGCATCAATTGCCCGGACCAATAGCCATTCCAGCTACGTTTTTAACTTGTTTTTAACCCCCGGGAACCTTTACTACCAGGGATTTAAAAAAATAACATAATAGAAATAAAAATAAGTACCGGTAATTAATATGGTAAAAATCAAACGTCTTCTGGAATTTTACACACATCTGCATAACAAACACACGACGCAACAACACAGAATAACCTGTATAAAAATATACGTTGGCTAAGTAACAGTAAATCAGTCGTATAATCAGGACACTTATGACAAGCAGCACAAAGCGATAAACACTAGCAAAATAATTGATTCGATTAAGCCACGAAAATTTACAGGACATACAAAACAATTCTTCCTTCCGACGAAGTGCAATAATGAGTAAAAATAAAAACAGGCTAGTACGTGCAAAATGGACGTAAAAATATACATGTTAAATGTTAATATATTACACGGCCAGAGTCAGTGAGAGACAGCAGTAATGCAGCAGATACAGCGACAGTTAATCACTGCGTGCATATCACAAGCTGTAGCATAAGGCCAGAGAGTCTGTCACAGACTTAAACTACTGTACTTCCATCTACAATATGTCCAAATCAAAAGGGCAATCAGCTTGTAATAATGGACATTTTACCAATCTGTGGCAAAAGGTCATATAACCGCAACAAGGCTGAATCTGATTTTTTTTTAAATATCTGCCACACCCACTTTTCTGGAAAACTGTAGGACAAAAAATTAGATCAGATCGTCCTTAATAGAAAACTGCAGTGGCATTTATTTATGCCAAAAATACATCAACACAAGGTAAAGTATGCACAGATGTGGTTGGCAAATTTATAATTAGCTCGTCCCAGTTGTCAACACTGTGACGAAACAATTAAGATATCTCGTGTTTTCATGTGGAAACGCTGTACAGTTGAATTAAGTGAAAAAAAACATCAAACTGAGGCAGACCATGATCAGCTGAGACATCTCTGCACTCATCGTGCGTGTGATGGGGCTGTCACATGTGCAACAGAACACAGCCGACCAACTGCAAGCAGAGACTGTCGACTTTTTACTGTTTATCACAGAGTGGAATGTGGCGCTACAAACGTGCAGAGAACTGAACTTGCCATTTTGTTGCAGGGTTCACATACACGGCAATACGACAAAATAAATCGTTTTATTTGTAGTTTCGTTTCGTTCCATCTTGTTCTACTGCACATGTGCAAACCATACAACTGATGCAGCAGAGACGACTCACGTCAAGGCACAATGGACGAAGCATTTGGCTTGGTTTAATTCCCTGCAACTGCTCTACTACCTAAAAAACATCGCCGAGCAAGCTGTAGTTGTTCACGTATGTTAGCCTCTATCCAGCACTTCTGAAGTAACGCTTGAACGTATAGCAATCACGCTAGAAAAATGCTTCTAAGCTTTAACATGAACCAGCTGCAGCTCAACTCAACTGAGTCTGTCAGCTGACGGTGTACTGAGAATCTAGTGATTACGGCACAAGCTCTCACTGTTAGCCATCAGACAAACACATATACACATCTGTAACGTATCTCGGCCAGTCCATGATTGATAATTCACTGACACTCTAAGCACCAGACACACGAGCCATAACTAGACAACGGTGAGAGTTATCTTGTTCCATGCACACTCAGCTACAGCAGCATTGCACTGTATGCGTTGAGAAAATGCATGGACACCGGAGTTGTACTTTTTGCTAACTAACATTCAACTAACAGAGTTAAACAAGTACTGCAGGCACTAACAATCAAACAAGTGTCACACTGGCAGTTAACGACAATCAATCAAGAGTCACACTGGGAGTTAATGACAATCAGAGATATATGTGCATTGTGCCTCAGCAGATTCATCAGCAGATCCACGTCCGCAAGCATTCTGCAGACGCAGACACAATTTTTGATGTCTACGGACGTGGATGACAACCAGCATAAACTTTCGCATTTCTACTGCAAAGCTCATCACTATTGTATCTTTCCAGCTTTCTGCATTCAGTCAGCACAAAAAAGAATGTGAAATCAAGTAAACAAAGCTGCGAAATGCAACAAACAAACAGCAAGTCTTCGTAACATAGTCGCACAAGATGTCACTTGCATACAAGCGAAAACATGGCAACGTGCATAATGCAACAAATTTCTATACACGTGCCATGCAATGAAACATATTCAATTTAACAAGCAAGGGCAAGATGTGTGTTGAATGAATAAAAGTAGTGCACCATCACATGGCCATGTCACAAACAAAATGGAAGTACATGTCAATATTGTCGATATTTATGGAAATCAGCTCCATTAATGGGAATGCTGGCAAGTTCGAATGTCATCGCAACACATAAATGGATCGTTAACTATCAGGCCAAGTTTCAACACAAATTCAACAGTTTCGCCGAGAATCACACAAATGTATGGACGACACGAGCTGTGTTGCTACTCAGTCTCATTATCACAAGCTGATCTTCTCTAAGTTCACAATCCAAAGTATAACGGCCGAATTAAAATAACGCAAACATTAAAAAACATGATAATGTAGTGGCCGACACAGCATGCGGCCATCTCTTTGACTTAAACAATGCACTACTATGTTAGGATCTTGTGATACTGATACTTTGATGTCTGGCCTACAACAGGAGAACCGCATAGTTTGTTATATCAACATATAGTACACAGACCCGAGTCTTCAGATCCGGACTGCAAAAAAATCGGTTAACAAACGCTGAACACTGCACAGATGTCAATGGTTTCCTCGTCCGTGTTGTAACCAGCACCACACAAACTGTCTACGACGTCTGCTACTATACTGGACGATCAGAACATCTCACACGCTAAACCCATCATTAGTAGAAAACTGCACAAAATTCCAGACAAAATTCTATTTTTCTTATAAGAAGGACGAAGAGAGGAAGACGGGACGAGGGAGTGGACTAGCTTGCCTAGCTGAACTGAACGTAAGCCGTAGGGACGAAGCCATTGTCACCACGGGCATTTCTCACGTGAGTCCAACCGTCACCCTGGTCAGCCTCCATCACCGTCAGCTGCTCACCTTCCACCATTGACAATGCACTGTCGGTATTCGCTGCAACACCAACACACACTGAGTGACTGGGTGAGTGAGTAAGGTTCAACATCCCGCTTGACACACTACATGTGTCATTTCAAAGACGGTCCTCCAGGCAATCATTAGCACTGGTATGGACAACAAAAATTAGCAGCAAAATCTATCAAACCAACACATAAAAAACAAAATACAATAATAAACTACCTACATACACATGCACACAAACGAAAAATATTAACTAACAAAAAGACGCACACACACACTCAATCTAACTATACCAATACAAAACAAAAAGCCTGGTTTAGGCGCCTCTTACGCCATCTGGCCAGGAAAAAGAGAAACCAACACAGAGGAACATTCACTACACTCTATCCAACACATACGTCTGGTTAGTGTAATACTGCACTAGCGTGTAATGACAACAGACTATACATCATAGTACTAGATGCTACCGTGCTGACTGTATTTGCTGCAAGACAAACACGGGTCTACATATTCTCCATGTATCTGAGACAGACCCGAGCACAAGATGAAAGTATCCAGCCCAACATGGGCCGAGCCTGTTCACTTTCGACCTAGCCTAGTCCATTATCCAAGCCACTGTCACCAACTTTGCACCAAATGGATTTCCATTACCGGTACAATTATTATTATTATTTTTAAATCAAGAGTTCTAGATTTGTCCACTATGCCGCAAAACAGTCAGCCTCTACGTGCTAGTTCAGACACTGCATCTGGTGATCTGCGGTCTTCACACTGCTCAACTATTAATCCCTGTTTGCAGTAACTTGTTACAGCACATTTCGGAGTTGAGTCAACTGACACATATCCAAGTTTTACTTACTTACATTTACATGTACTTACATACTTACAAGACAGAGACTGAAATGACAACAGAAATGACTGCATGACTGAGTGACGCATGGCAGTTACTAGGCAGACGCTGACGACGTGTACACAACAAACACAACTTAACTCACCCTCAAATGCGTACATTGCGACACACGTCCCTAAGTCAGCGAAGTCGTCTTCAAAACTGTCTTGCTCAAATAAACTTGTCGTTCTTATATTGGCTTCGACAGAACTACACAAAACCAACAGCAAAGAGTTAACACTAAGTCTGAATTCTTATGTACAATATTCAACTACAGTGTCAGCCAAAGTTCAATAAAATGATATTTCTTAAGTTTTGCCTATAAGCAGACACTTAATGTTTTAACTGAGTCTTCATTTGCCTATTGCAAGCCTAGCCAATTAAGCTTCAAATGCGCTTCAAGCACACTGTGTTCAGTTTCTGCTAGGCAACAAAGTAACGAATAAAATTTCAATGAAACAAGCAGTAAAAATAAGCTCATAAAACAGATACCAGATACAGACAGACAAGACTGCATAATGCAGGCTTAGTGGCTAAGAAACACAGAGCAGAAGCAATGGCCAGAGACATGCAGAAGAACGCCAGACAGTCTCAGACAGACACATACTACTGTATATCGACTGAGAACAGCCAGACAGACAATGTCAATGTCAATACAGTGACTGTCTAAACTACAGCAAGTTATGGACACACGTCAACATAAATATTTGCTTCTAAATACAAAAAAGCAAAAACTCAAGGCCTACGACTTATCCGTCTGTCTGTCACACCATTCGTCTCAAAGTCATATCATACGTTTACCTGATCACTTAAATTCATTATCAGATCTTATGTGCATCATCTTAGGGATTGCCAGCACATCACATTCTATACTATCCAGTATCAGATTATCTGCACGTCTCACGTAAGTATGCAAGTGAAGACATAACCACGACCTTGACCTTGACCTTGATTGATCTCACATCCACGTAGACACATTGAGCCACACTATGATGCCATCCAGGAACAATGGGAGATCATAAAAACAAATAACAAGTAAAACCAATTGACACAATACTGACGACTGTTGTGTGTCATCTTGCTGCACGGTGATCGATGTTGTTGCTGCTGCGATGTGTCTCGTCTGCTGATCCGGTGTCGATATAATGCTGCTGCTTTCTGCGTTCCCGTTTTTGTCAACATTAGCCAGGAAATTCTGCATCAACACGATGAACAAACTCGACAACAGCGAAACTCAACAAATACATCACAGTATGACAATAGTAAAGCAACGTGGCACAAATAATTCCACTAAATTATAACTTCCGTCTGAGACTTTTTACCATATAACTGAGATTAATCAATTATCAGCTACAGTATAGGCTAAGTTAGTCCCTGCAATAATATTTCTATTACCAACATAAATAAACACTGAATAAGTGCAGTTTTAACCGGCGCAATCAAGCAAAAAAGTCACAGCGGCATGTGCTCTAATCTCAATCAAACAAAAAAACGTCTGTAGTAGTCGTTTGAACTGTTCAGAACTTGCGTTCCTCAGTCGAAGTTCTACTGGCAGATTACAGACTGCAGTCCAGGTACTATGAAGCTTCTGTCACCGATCCGTCAACTGTGTCCACACGTCACTGCACACTCAGTCAACAGCTCTGACAACTGACATATTATGAAGATAGAAAATAATCACAGCACGTACCTGGTACTTGGTCACTTCCTTCTGTAGCTGATCTAACTTCTGCGCATTCTCTTCCAGCTGAGGGTCGAGACTTGTTGGATCACCCAGCGCGACGTTCTGTCGGTACACGTCCTGCATCTTCAACAGTGCATCCCTGTAAGACATGCAACATCATCGTAATCATCATCATCATCATCATGAGCATCTTCATTGTCGTCATCGTCATCATCATCGTTGTCATCATCATCTGGCAGAAAACACCATCCCTGCTGCAGTTCGTCTTCGACTAAGTAGCATCAATTACCTAAAACTGACTGTGACTCACTAGCTGTAGCTCACAGACCTCAATTTTCATGTTAGCATTTCCAACGTTTAACCTGAGAAACCATTTGTCATCTACAAAAATGTGACCAATCTAACACTAGTAATTACAGCGTTATGTTGCAATTTGGAACATCTGCATTTAACACGATAGGGCGTTGATGCGAATTAGGTGAGGTGGAAAATAAAGAGTGCACATTACATAAATTTATCATTTGTGCTATCAGTGTGCCAAAAATTATCAAAGTTGGTGGAAATTTGACAAAGTTATGGCAAAGACAATTTTGCACAGTTTTTTGAGACACGTTGTAGTGTGCTGTGCCACTCCACAGATAAAGATATGTAAGTGAGTGTTCCAGAGATCTCCTATCACTAGCTTATTATATAGCCATCCTAATAGGCCGCAGTATGGGTTTTGCTCATATGTCTGTCTGTCTGTCTGTCTGTCATGAACTGGCTCCTAACTCAAAAACGAAAAGGAACGGATAAACCAAAATTGGTGTGAACATTCCCCAGGGATAAACTAACCACTAGTAACCAGTGTGCCAATATTCAGCTCAAAAAGCCAAGTCGGAGTTAGAGATGTGCAGTGCAGTGTGAAAGTACATATAGCAAGGTAGACGGCCGCATATTATGTCGGCACTGGGCCGACATCTTCGCTTGTTTGAGTTTAGGTGAGTTTAGTTAGTTCTGCTAGCCAGCTGGAGACAGCGAGTACCTACCGTTCAGAAGTTTCCTTGGTGACTGCAGACTGCAGTGACTCCAGTTTAATTGTCAGCTGTTTGCGCTGCTGAGTTGGTGGCAGATGTCCGAAGTCCTCACGTGTCTCTTCAACCTACAAGTCACAACGTCACGTTTTACACATCTGGAAGAAATAACACACGGAAATATCCAAACTGGCAAGGCAGGAATAAAAATTGGGTACAACTTTTCGATGCCTGCACCCCTAAAATTTGGGAGGGCAAAAAACGTCCAAAATTTGGTGCAATTTTAGACAAACTTGGGACTTTGATCGCAAATATCCCAGGAACGGATGGAGGTATCAAAAACTGGAAAGCATGTGATCAACCACAACCCCTCACACGTTGAACTCAATATACTTAATATAAAGATACAAAATATTCACATGCACACAGGCTATTTAACAATATGAAACTAAAAACCTGATATAGGTTCCTTTCACAGCATCCATCCAGGAAACATATCAGGCCTATGCTACAGCTTCTGAGACGCAGTCGGGACCCACATGCTCCTAACTCAATCCAACATGCAGCCACCAGTCTACTAAGTGATGTGTGCTACATTTGGCTAGTTCTACAGCTGCAAATAACAAGATTCAACAGCTGCAAGATATTTGCCAGAAAACTACATACAGTCTCACGTTTTTCTACAGATAACTGTATCTCTGCTTTGCATACCAGGTGACAGACAGAGAAAACGTTCTAACACACTGTGCAGCAGCTAATGACCTTTGTTGCATTGAACAAGGCACGGAAGCCGGAGCGCTTCTTGGACCGGCCGCTGACTGTGCCTCTGACGGTGTCCACCTTCAGGGCACTGTTGCCAGCCGTGACGCTGGCGCCAGTCACGGACAGGTCTTCAAACGGAAGGTCACTTGGGTGAGCAAATCCCGTCTTGTACATCTCAATCACCATCTGTGTGTCCTATTCCAATAGCAATACACATCGACAGACACTCTCATTTGTTTAACCACTAAACATTTTCCTGCAGTTACTCAATGTCCGACTGGTTCACAGCAGTTAGACTGTGTTGTGGTGGTACTTTTGCAAAGTCCGGACGCCTCCCTGTCAACCGACCAACAGCATCAACATTTCCAAGCTCTGAAGGATGAATCCTACAAGCATCATACAAATCACACTATACAACACAATAGAACACATAGCTCAACTTCTCCACTGATGACGAACTACTGCATCTCCTTTCTCAAACTGTTATCACATTATTATATTCACATGATAACTTTGGCCACGCTAACCTCACACAGCAAAGAGCAGAAAAAGCTACACTGCATTGTGCAATTAATGAAAACTGTCACCTGTCTCTTAATAACCATTCCACACAACTGACAGTTCTCACCTAATATCAGCTATTATCTATTATTGGGAATTCTCATCTTTCATACAATACTTTCACCAGCAAATTAAATACTGTCACATGTCGATTATGTACATTCACTTCCTGAGTAACTGTTTTCACCTGTTAATTAACTGTTCTTCGAAGCTGATTGGCGGATCTCACCTGTTTGGGGTTGATCATCTGCGAGGCTGCAGCCATGCCGTCGATACACTTGTTCATGATTGGCATCACGTTACGCTCGACGTCTGTTGACGACTCGATCAACTTCTGCACTTTCCCGACTCTCTTCTCATCCAGATCCTGCAGTTGCTGTCAACCACATTCATAAAGTTTAACATAAATACCTCGACCCAATCACAGTACTGTGTACACGAATCCACTTTGGTATATTTGGTGATGGTGAGTGCAGTACTACAGCTGCCAGTTTGGGCAGATCGGAGGCTCAGGCTGATTGGCTTGGTCCAAAGGTCAGTGGCCACCTGACGCTTGTGCTACATACATCAAATGAACCAGGTAAACTCTTGCAGTGGCAGTACCATGATGACAGTGCCATAAACATTGTCGCAGCTATTACTATCATTACTATTGCTAATATATTGGCAGCTATCCTTTGTACACAATGAATACATTCTTAATCTGTCATACAAGACCTTCACTAACAATCAACAGCAAAGTCTTAGCTGTTGAACTACCTTACTTTACTTACTTACTGATAGAACAACCCAACTGTTGAAAAATAGCTTAAACTTTTATTACCGTATTGCACTGGTCTGTAATGACAAAAAAACACATTATTAACACACACACAACACACAAATGGTTTTTGCTCGTTGTTCAAGCAGCCCAGTTTTCCAGAATCACTCCCAGTATAGGCCGGTCCACAAAAAGCAGCCTTATGTGTGAAGTGTTGTGCAGATGTGTAAAAATAAACTGCCCAACAGTGGGAGTGCAACGGACAAACTAAGACAAACTATTACCTCAAAGAAAATAACGATGGTTGGCCAAAAGGGTAGCAGTCCGAAAAATCCGAATTCAACACCCATAGACTGCATGTAAAACAAAACAATAAAACGAAAAGAGAATAGCGGCAGGAAATACGGCAGGAGATAGTAAACCTGAAATATCTGTGGCATGACAGCTTCGTAGTGCTCTCTCTGAGCCTGGTTTGTCTTCTGTAACTCGAGTGCATACTCTGACTTGCTGTCATCACTCGCCTGCTGCTTGCCCATCATCGTCTGCTTCGACTAGAACAGACAGCACTTACATGCTGAGATCGTGCGTGACTTTACTTTTTGACTTAGCCTTTCGTTGAGTGAAACCTAAAGCTGAATGCTAAAGTCTGTACTTAGACCAGAGCTCTACTAAACTTCGGTCTAAGGACTTGGACCATACTTTTGGACTTAGACTTTCGCTCAGCAAAATTCTTAAGTAGGTACTTAGACCGAACTTTCGCTCAGCGAATTGGCTCGGCGAAAGCTAAGTCGAAAAGTGAAGTCACCCAGTGACTAATGGACCAGTGGATCAAAGATCAAAGATACAAGAACGACACAAAGTCGATCAACTGAGATTATTATTATTATTATTATTATTATTAACAAAAAAATTTAACGTGGCGTTTAGTCCCGAGGAACTGCAAGGACACGGAACACACGTTAATAGACAGTACACTGTTCAGTACAGTACAGTACTAGTAGAAGGCAGAAACTGCGCCATCAGTATGACGTGGCAAACAAGATAAGGGCTCCGAACAACTTCCTCATATGTACGACAAACTGTTTGCTGAGACGACATCTAGTAATGAACAGAAATCATTCTGAAGAAGGTAACAATGGTTCTCATCAAGAAATCAAATCAAATGTTTCTTTAATAAGACAATTGTTAGACCGCAATTGTACAATAAATAAAGAAGACAAGATTGAAGATATAAAAACAATACAGCCAATATTTGGCTGTAATGTGATGAATTTCAGAATTTATATAGATTACTAACAATACCCATCTTTGCCGCCGACTCTCAAGGATTAGCACCTCGTCAACTGATGGACAATTCACAAACTATCAGTCTCTCTCATAACAGTGCATCATAATAGATAATCAACGATTTAACATTAATTATGCTTCACTCTCATGTGTTTAAAAGATGTTTTCTGTCCAGATAATTATGGGATGTTTGTGATTAAATATGTGCAAACAAAAAAGCAACAGTACAAACGTGCAACTGGTTGGGTAAAGATCATAATTTAGGTCAGCATAATGCTGTAATGTTGGCTGTTATCTGCAGTCTGATTAACATCACTACAACCATGACCCAACCATGACTAAATGTCAAGACAAGACACATCATGTATTGTTACACACTGTAACACTTTTGATAAACCACACATACATAGTTATATTCATGTAACACCCACAAGGTGGTTTAAAATATAATGTACCACTGGGCCAACTGCATTTTTTTGACAACCAATAAAAACAGATATTGTAAAAGCTGTAATTTTTCAGCGAAATATTTTAAAAACTGCTGAAAAATATTCCTGCATAAATCCTACATTTTCTGCAGAATAATTTCTATCAAGCAGTGAGAAACTGCATTTTGTCTAGTTAAACATTTTATTTTGAGTCACCCTTTACATTTTTACATCTACCCAACTACAGTTAAATTTCTACAATGACAGAGTTGCCACTAAACCTTTTCGACATCTGCTCTCGACAAATTTGGATCCTGTTCTGTCTTTTTGTACAGCTCTTGTGCCTTCTCAGCATCACGAAATGCTTTCTCGTAGTGTTTCTTTGCCTGTACACATGTTGAGTATTCAACAACCGTTAAAAAGCATGCGTGTGATTTTGACTTAAAGCAGTCACAAAGGCGGAATCGCTGTTGTATTCGCCAGATGGCAGCATAGGACTGACAGCTCGGCTGCAATTTTTAACTGCATGTTTTAGCAAATCTCCCCTTCCTTGTGGGTCACGGACCCCCATCTAACACAGTGTGTCATTGGACCCCACAAGTGTCCCTGCCAAATGAAATCTAAATCCATGGAATGGTTTAAACAGGGTGCACAACTGTGACAGACGACAGATAGACCGAAGGACCAAATTATGGAAAAATGTGTGGGAATAGGCAGAATTGCTTGCACTGCAAGAGCGATTCCACCTAAAACGTGAGTTACATTACAGCTGTGCATCAAATGCAGTAAATAACCAGCGAAGTAAATAACATCAAAAACAGAACTTTGAAAAGTGAAGAAGACTACATCCTAAAAACTTTTCTGTTTTGACTTTGTTATAAGGATGAAAAAATAACATCTAATTGGTCCCGTACACGACATCCTGTCCCTCCCAGAAAGTGGATTTTATCTGAAACAACACTGAAATAGTTTGCTAATTAAATAAAAATAAAAAAATTCAAAAGCAGTAGTCAAGAACCAACAACAGCAACGGCAGCATGAATACAGGATGACTGTGAGAAACGTACCTTATCTAAGAGCACCATGTGATTCTGAAGCAAGCCTTGCTGCTTAGCGCCTTCAGCCAGCAACTGCGCAAAACAATTTCATCCTAAATGACAAAATGTTACACATTAACAACCAAAAATGCCACCCACAGTTAGATATATAGGTCACATTATGCAGGTCAGTGCATATTTGTGTCCTTCTATGCTATGCTGCCTACCGTTCAGTGCTTTGTCACAGTTGGGTGATCAGAAGGGCATCTGGCCTGGAAAAGTTCAGCCACAACAACTCCCTTAAATTTACTTTTGGCAACTGGCCTAACCTCGAGTGGCTCCATCGAACGAGTCTGTGTGTTTTCTGTAACACAATATAAGGTACTGATAGAAAGTCCTTCCAGTGTTTGGAAGATGTAGCCGAGCCGGCAATTAGGCTACGTTCACAGAGACATAAGTGCAAGTCCGAGTTTCCGTTTACAAGCTTCACGCTCATGACTGGAGCATTCGCAGTCACTTGTACAAGCACATAACTCAACGCCTGTCTATTCACAATCTCCAGTGAAATTAAATCAAGTGAATGCAATTGCGAAAAAATAACAATATTTCACTACATTGTTAATAAATTTACTAATCGTGCACCCCGAATAATGAACAATTCAACAATGACATAAGTTCTTTCGTCAAATATGCATCATAAATTAAATTAATACAAATTTTGTGTTGCTTACTTCATACAGTTTGGATAAAAACATGACCGGTACAGAGACTGCTCGTACAAGTGAAATTCACAGGTAACTGTAATCGTACAGAACTTGTCCCAAGTGAACAGGCGCCAGTGAAATACATGCAAACTCGTGTTTATCGAAACCCGTATGTAGGTACTCAGACTGGCACTCATGTCTATGTTAACGCACCCTTAATACTAAAAAAATGGCCAATTAAACAGAATCTGAAAACTGCGTCGGCAATGACGGTAGAGGTGACAATAGCAGCATAAAATATGCAGATCTAGAACACAAAAAGATCAAGTTCCCGGTTACCCGTTTACGTTCTTGTTTCAGTTCTTGAATGGCAGTCTGCAGGTCTTTGAGGACAAGTTTGGACATAGACTCGGCGATGTGGTCATGCTGACCGGCGAGGTCATGTAATTCTTTCATCATGTTGATGAGGCCTTGCATACACGTGAACCTTCAGCAACAACAGCAGAATCAACTGTATTCAGCTCTCAATATTCAGACATGCATTTAGATGACAACATTAGTATGTGTGCTGAACTGCCGCGATGATACTAACACCAGCTGCATCACTGTATTATGTCTCTCACCACTTGAGCCAAACAATGAACTGCAAACAAATGGCAAAACAGAACGAAAAGAAAACTTACATGCAAGTTGCTAACAAATCATAGCCAAATATAGAAATCTGCATCATTCACCTAACAAAACGTTTGGTCATCCTACATTTCAGCAAAAGTGGAAGGCTACATTATCTTCCATCTCTTAGAGATAGCCAGAAATTGCAGCTAGGAGAGGCGGATTGAGGCCCGAAGGCCGAAAAATCGAGGCCGAAGGAGGTGAGAAGAGTGGAGTTCTTAGGGTGAGGGCAGCAAACCCCCCTTCCCACTAGCTAATGGATTGGAGGAATACTGAAAGCATTTTTGGGCCCAAAAAGGCCCTGGAAATGCATACAGTGGGTATAAAAATCACGAGTTTTACTGCACTAATTAGCATTCACAAAATCACAACACAGTTTGGCTAAACAGTGGTGCACATTTACTCAGTGGTTAAATTGCCCAGCCACAGGTGGGGGATCCCTAAGTTTGAAACTACTAGACTGTATGTTTGTCAGACTCGGGGAAAAGTTTCGAACAAGCATAAAGCATTCCATCCCGCCGTGCACTAGAAAAGTCTGTTTTTGTTCACAGCTGAAGTACCTTAAAGCAGTGTTATGATAAAAAGAATAGAAAACTTCAAAGTATATTAATGTAGGCTATATTGCACAAAAAAATCATTTACTTTCGTTTCCAATCCCCTGCGCCGGAACGGAGTCCCAGTAAGTAAACGTTGTAAGAACCGATAACGGTAACCTTGTTACTATGCTTTATTGGGGCGCATACCGTGTAGGCAACGATACTTTCTACGCTTTGTATGTGATGCTCGATGGTTGAAAAGTTGAAATAAGTCAAATGGTGCATTTAAGCAAGCACAGTATCCAAGGGATCTCCGCGTAAAATGAGGTGGGTCTAAAATCAGAGGTGGGGGTCTGTCATCAGAGGTGGGGGATCTCAAATCAGAGGTGGGGGAGCGGAGATCCCGTGGGATCCCCCCCCCCCAATTTAACCACTGCATTTACTCAGACACAAATGTGCATTGCACAAATTTAAGTATCAGTTACAAACAAATGTAGTTTATATTCAGTGCTCAAATGCCAAGTTTCGCACAACAGAAGCTTCAACCTGTAAAATGTATGTAACCAGCAAAATGTCAATTACTCCGATGCTAATGATTCAACTATCAGATGGTACTAATACAGAAACATACTCTGGTTCCTTTCTCTTGTCTGTTCTGTCAACTTTAGGTATATAATTCTTCGCCAGCTTCCTACAATAGCAAAATACAGCACAGTGTTGCCGGGAATCTAACCATAAAACATTTAAACAGTCATATCACATATACTGTACCAATGGTGTAGTTGTGTACCATGCCTACCGGGGTCTGAAGGTGCCACCTAAGGCTGCATTCACTCTGACATGAGTTGATACTGTTACGTTGTTTACACATATACAGTTGGCATAAAAACTGGACCTGCATAGAAACTGCTCGTACAAGTCAGATTCACACTTAACTCATACTCATGCAAAACTTGTGTCAACATGAACAGCAACTATTGCAAGACATGCAAACTGGGACTCCTACTCATGTCAAGTGTAAATACATCCAGTTCTACAGATTTGTGTCCAATATACTGTAAACAATACACTGAAATTACCACCTGTAAATAGTTGCAGCACATGATGAAGGTAACATACAAATATGAATATACACTGCACAGCATATAAAACAATCTATGTCATTATTTTACGGGTTAGACGTACTGCAATTCAGGAGGAACATTCTAGCAATGTAATTCATATCAATGCAAGTCCCACATCATCATCACAGAACACACAGGCTATACATGCATGTATCTACTATCTACTGACTACGTACTACTCATGCTTATGCTTAGCTGTTAAACAATGGCTGCTATTGGCAATGGCTGCTGTTAGGGTGGCCGGCATAGTTGACCTTCGGGTTTTCCGGTAACCCGGCTCAGTTGCATTATATATGATTTGTATTTGCATTTGATTTGTGGTGTTTGAGCCAAATAAATTTCTTCTTCTTCTTCTTCTTCTTCTTCTATTGGTTTGCTTCACCGCCATCAAATAAAACTTTCACTCAACGGTTATGTAATGTCACTAACTGACTCAATGAGATACAGCTGTCTAAGCACACAAAAAATCACATTACAATTCAACTACTAAAAAGTGTTACTAAAGATGCTGAGTACTGTAACAAATTCGAAGCAATGTGTTTGGCCCCAACGAACACATACACTGAAGTTTTTTGTCCTAAACGATAGCAGACATGCACACATACATACCTCAACCGGGTGGCATAGTCATTCTCAATAGCACACCGCTCCTTGATGAAGTGTGAAAACTTCTCACAGAAGTCAATACCTTTCTGCGTGTGATCAGAAATGTTGTTATACTGATCCTGTCATATCACGCATACACCACGTACAATTATACTGTGATCACTGCCTTGAAATGACTGCAGTATATTCCTTGGTCATTGGCAACTATTACTTATGAATACACCATGCACAAAATAAATCCCCATTTAACAGAAATCCACCGATCCAATGGAGCATGATTTTTATAGAACTTCAGATACAACAGAAACCAGATACAATGGGTGACTCCACTTTTTGACTTAAGACTTTTGCTGAGCCAATTCGCTGAGTGAAACCTAAAACTGAATGTCAAAGTCCAGGGGCCATATTCTCAAAACTTCTTTGGTAGATCTTTGTACGATTTCGAGGCATTCAAGTCTCGATTGGCAGGCAACGCGGTGATTCAGACGTCAGCTGAGACATTAGCCCTGTTTTTATCTGCACGTTTTTAACAGCTTCAAGAACTTGAACTTTATCAGTTGTTAGGAGCACTTCATGCACACCTGCCATGCACGACAATACTCAACTCTGAAGATTTGTGCATTACCGAAAAAAAAGAAGCAGAGACAACAGACTGATGTTCACTGCATGTGCAGCACAGTTATGTATGCAGTTAGTAGAACTGTTAGCCTGTTGCTTATGTTGATCATTCAGTGACAGACTGATCAGTCGGTTTAAAGATCAGTCTAGGTCTAGTAGCGACGTAGCCTACGCTGTAAGCTGCTTCGTCCTCTGGTATCCCTTCAGACAGAATCAGCTAACGACAGATGTATATATCTGTATAGCATCTAAGACGACATTTTCAATTTGTCTAGTAGCGACGTAGCCTGATATGTGATCACGCAGTGAAAGGGAAAGTGTCTGTCAGTGAGACGTTTAATGGCCGTGAATATGGTGCCATGAATCGCCGTAAATTTGGCGACTTTTTCTAAGGTAAGCCGCGATTTTTCTTCTCTTTTCACCGTAACTTTCGCAGAGGTAACTCGTGTACAAACACGGACAACAGGAAACAGCAGGGGGTGTGTCACTCATTGAAGTAGAAAAAAGGCAGCTTGGGAGTTAGCGTTTTCCTTTTTCAACCGTTCACATGCTTCATAAACAACCATGGAAACCTAGATACTTACCCAGAGTTCAACGCCCCAGCTCATACTCAGCTTAAC
>Ga0209052_1000255_pt1 | contig 16370 bp, 7 predicted proteins | sample WorMetHEROISLAND_2_FD_187409 | JGI IMG/M metagenome (GOLD analysis project Ga0209052, IMG submission 187409) | Marine gutless worms symbiont microbial communities from Max Planck institute for Marine Microbiology, Germany - Olavius sp. 4 HERON... | ecosystem: Host-associated > Annelida >...
GGAGGGGTCAAGGGGATTGTCATATCCGCCCCCCCCCAATTCACATTTCTGGCTACGCCACTGGTATGGAATGTATTCAGTGCATACATAGTTTTGTGTATCGTGGAGTGTTGGAATGCAGGCTTAATGTAGGTCAGGTTCTACTCTGTGATAAACTCATAGGTGCTGCGTAGAGCTGTCCCGTTAACACGTTAACCTTAGCGGTATATTGCAATATTTTGGCAACTGAAATGTAGAATTTTTAGCCAATTTCACAACATTAACTTTCAGCTAATAAAATGCACAGGATTATGTTCTGACATCTGTGAAAAGGACACATGATATGCAGTAATGAAAAGATTTAACTATAGTTTCACATTTTACCATCTTGTTTTCTAAAATAATATCTGGTCAATTGACAATTAAAATGGACGTTTTGAATATGACTAGCTGCAAATCTGTCGCTGCAACATACTATATCAGTTGTTAAATATGAAGTTAACAACAGATAACTTTTCTGCAACTGACTTATGTCGTAAATGTCGTATTACTTTTTGTTGATTCGTTTCATAAACTCAGATAAAAATAATCGTTATGCACATTATGAGATAAATCTATTGATAGTGAGAGTATTTAGTTTGAAATATTCACAATTTTAAATAACACACTTCCAGAAGTTGAGAAGGCTAGACCGCTAGAGGTCATGGGAAAATGGAGGTATCAGTATTCCTCAGTTTCTTACTTATTTAATGCCATGACGACCAGAAATAATATTGTTTAATGGTCTTTGTTACTTTGTTTAGATTAGATGATGATGTCACTATTGTGAATAATTTTTGACAAATATAAATAAATTTCGTCAAGTTTTAGGCGACGACGTTTTGTGTGTTTTATCTGCATATGCTTTGGTGTGAAAACTTGATGAAAATGTAGCAGAAAAGTGTATCAGTGTGCGTCTTAGCCCGGAACGACCGATTTCCGGGTTTACATTCCTTGAATTTCGTTGGCATGATCTTTGGAAAAACTGCCAGTTTACAGCGAATATGGCAACAAAAATCAAAGGATTAGTTAGCAAAAACAAACGGCGTTTTGTTGCTGATGGGTTCGATCTGGACTTGTCATGTATCTTTTTACCATTCATTATACATTAAAGAATTGTTTGCTGTGCTGTCACTTTTGCATATGTTGTATTAATGTTTAGTGGTATATTTGCGTATTATTGCATTTGTTTTATTTAAGCAAAATCAGAGCCATGCATTTTACAGCACCTTTGAGCCAAGTAATTGAACATATGTGCATAGTATGGTGGATATTGTTGCTTACATTTTCTTGACTGTGCTCAGATATTTGCCCAAACATCATTGCAATGGGTTTTCCTGCTGATCGCATTGAAGGCCTGTATAGGAATGATATAGATGATGTGGTTCGGTATGTTGTTTTCCTTAAATACTTTTTTGAATAATATTAACCGGAGATTTAAGTGTGCACGGTGATACCTTCAGATCGGCAACTTCATCATTGTCATCAAAAATGGATACTTCTAGATTGCTGATCTGAGAATGCAGCAGTAGCAGCATGTTATTGATGCATTTAGATCTGGCATATGACACAACTGATTTATATGTGTTGTATTGTTCGATTCCCATAATGAGTATTCCATTATCTAGTCAACGATTTTCTAAGTCAGGATCGCAGCAGTCAACATTAACAACAGAACAAGATGTGAGCTTAAAGCACTATGTAAATCATGTCTTCAGAATGGGTGTTAGGCTGCTACATGTATTACATTGACTTTAGGTAAACGTGCATTGAAGTGAGCATTGTCCATCCAGATAGTCAGTTATTGTGTTGTATGTCTCGATCTGAACGCATCAAATATAAAAGACTGCCTCAGGTTGCCGATCTGAGCATATCAATTTTTGACAACTGTATTCCGATTGCCAATCTAAAAGTATAATTATTGTTTTATTATTGTATACTTAGCATGCTGTGGTAAATTGCAATAGAAGCTAATAGTTCATGATACTGAGTTTGCCATTTCATTCAGTGCAACTGTAATGCTGCAGTTTTGACTCACATTGCGAGCATAGTATTTTGTTATCGACATACAGTACTGAAACTAAATTTACTTTCCCTTCAAGATTATGAACTACTTTTTTTCACATGCTGAATGAAGCATTGAGGTTAGGCTTAGACCGATACCAGTACTTGGTATTGGGTATTGGCCAATACCAGTGGTATCGGTATCGCTGATACTGAAGCCGATACCAGCGCCAATACGGCCGACGCCTGACGGCTGTGTAATGAAAGCATACATCCTTTGATGACTCCACACAAACAGAAAACGAAGCAACACCATCAGCGCCTTTGAACAGTCTGTGCGACAAACTGGCGTATAGCGCTACATCGCAGTGGCACGCCGGACTACTACAGACCGCCCTCCGACGAAGCGGCGCAACATATTGCTGTACAGTTGACTCCGCTTATATGGCCTCGCGGCGGACACTCGCACTCGCACAGCTGTAGCAGCTGATGTTGTGCGTCCTGCATGGCAGCGAGTCAGTCCAGCAGCGTCAGTTTAGGCGCCGTCGCCGTCGTCTCAATCAGTCACTCTTATCTGCAGGTGGCCAAGCACTAGTGATATGTATTGCTGTTTGAAGTTCTCTATGATAGCCTGATCTATCGGCTGAAGCAGTGGCGGTGAGCTCAGATGATGCTGCATGCTGTATAGATGCGGCCCAGAACTCTCGCTTGGCAGTCATTCGTACGCCATTGTCTTATTGGTCAATCAGTCTAGTCCTGAACGTTGTAATTATTAATGATTGGTTCCGGCTCCACTCCACCGACCAGCATGCGTAACTCCATACAGCAGTGTCGCACATAAATTCGCACATTACGTCATTCTTGATCGAGACATTATCATTAACTGATGAGTGACAACACAGTCGTCTGAGTCATGTCTCCTAACAGCGTATTGTGGGCGTTTTTCAAAGTAAGCTTGGTCGATTCGTCGAAAGCAAAATGCAAGTTATGCAAGTCATCGTTATCACACGGTGGGAAGACCGCGACCACGTACAACACGTCAAACTTAATCAAGCATCTGGACAAAGCACACGCAGACCACTGGGCCGCGGTGAAGGTATCGCGATCAGAATGGAAACCATGTGACGATGCTGATGCTGATAAATTCATATGATGTATACAGGCTCGTGTAGGCTTACATTTAAGTTCATTTGTTTGTGTGATGATACATGTTTAATGCTGAAAGAATATTTCAACAACATATTTTATATTAACACCATTTATTTGATGCATCCCCTGCTCCCCTATAATCGCCACCCCTGTTACACACACTACACAGAAATCTTACACGGGCCTACACAGGCTTTGTAGCATGCGTTCGCGCCGGCGCGTTACATCACGTCTGGTATCGGTATCGGTGGTATCGGTAAATTCTGGTATCGGTCTAAGCCTAATTCATGTATGTTTGTTACCTTTTTCCGATGTCTCATTTAATTTCTAGAATATTAATTCAATTGCAGTGATTTACATCTCTTATCAAAATAAATTTGGATAAATGTTTTAGCATTTCAGCAAAAGATGCTGTGTGCTTTGTTTAGGTTTTTGGATCGTAGGCATGGGAATCATTACAAAGTGTACAATTTGTGAGTATTTGTTTCACTGTCGCTTTTGGGCAGGTATTGCATTGGCACTGCTATGCGAAATACTGCTGTTGTGTAACTTTTCTGCCATTATGGTTGCATTCTAATTAATATTCTAATAGTAACTTTTACTATTTCTAATTTTTGGTTTTTGGTGAATTAACCTGTTTGTGTCATGTTATGTAAAGTTGTAAAGTTAAGCCACATCACTGAAGGAGAACCTCAGCAGCAGGTTTTTACAGGCCATCAAATCACGGGAAGAATGTGATATTTTAATTAAATTTAGTACCGTATATATTCGCGTATAAGTCGCAAAATTTACGACAAAATCTTGCCCCAAAAGTTGGGGGGGCGACTTATCCGCGGGTCATAAAATAAAGAAATTTTTTCCAGGTGCCAAAATACGCAATTTCCAATGTACCGGTAACCAATAAATTGGTACTTACAGTTGTTTATCATAAGTGTGTCACGTAATTTGCGGCAGTACTGGCAGTACGCGAACAATAAACATAGGCCTAGACGTCCTGCTGTGTAGATCTGATCAGCAGCTGCAGCTGAGCGGCGAAACGCACCATTGCCGACAAAGCTCTGTGTCACTATCTGTCAGTGTCTGAGCGGAGTGCCTGGATATACGCCCTGCACGCCGGCAGACGAGTGCGCTTATATGAACACTAACTACTGCATCTGACCACCGCTGTCCATCCGCTCTTCCCCTCCCCGCCTGCCCCCATGGTTCGTATTGTTGTACAGTGGCCCAGTTGAGATGGCTTGTTAGCGCACTACGCGCTATGGACATGTGTATATGTGTATAGCGTGAACTTTCCAGTACAATTCCTCAAAAACCACCTACGACTTGTACGTGGGTCAATGATTTTAGACCACACAGGGACTCACTTTTTAGGGGGCGACTTATACGCGGGAGCGACTTATACGCAACTATATACGGTATATTTTGCGATGTTCGTACAATATTCTACAATGGAATATGGTTGTTGGTGTGGATAAATGTCAGTAAATAAGCAAGTAAGTAAATTTATTGAGCACGTAATGTCAGTGAGAAAACCCACCGAATCTGAGGTGGTAGGGGTGGGGTGGGACACTAAGCTGGCCTAAAAGTTAGCATGGACATATCTTACCGTGTGTGCTTTTGAGATGGATATTTTACCATGGCAGTTGATGATTCAGGTGTTCTGAGCGTTCATATGATGCTAGTAAATTCTACGGCCGTGTTGAGACGTATCCGTTTGATGATCACCATCCTCCACGACTAGAACTGATCGAACCATTCTGTCAGAGTGTCGACCGCTGGTTGAGATCCAATGATAACAATGTGGCTGTTATTCACTGCAAGGCTGGCAAGGTGACTGACTACTCACATGCATTTCATCAACTGTTGTAAAATAATGAATTTGGGACTTTTCCAGTACAGATGGGCAGCTCTGTTTCAATGGCAGTGTAAAGTATTTTACTTGAGTAGATACCCATAATTGTTTCTTTCTACTTTTGTTCGAAAAGTTTTTCAAGAGACTACAGCATACTTTTGTAAAACTGTTTTTAAAACCGTCACACTTTTCATCTATGTGATAACTTTGTATACTGTCATCATTTTGTTTGAAATTTTTGGCACATGTACACTTGTGGAAATTTGCAGCCAGCAAGAGATTTTATTTTCCGTTGTTCGTTGTGGTCAGATTTCTGATGACAGTGATGGTAATAGATTGTTTTTATGTGATCTCTTGTGAACTGACAGGGTAGAACGGGTGTAATGATCTGTGCATATTTGCTGCACCGTGATCGTTACAAGGATGCTGATGAGGTGCTCAATTTCTACGGACAAGCTAGAACGTTTAATGCTAAGGTTGGTGCTGCAGCTGTTGGTTTTCTGTTCTTTTTTCCTGTTTTTGCCATCTGTCTGTTGATGCCAGATACTAAAGAGATTTGTAAGTAAGTACATAAGGAGTGCTGCGATCGACTGACTGATTCAGTTTATTGTGACGAATATACTAACATAGTTTGCAATATCAGTAGTGGTGGATTGCAGAAGTTGTTTTTGTAATTTCTCAAGCAGGGGCTTAATTTATTAAAATGGATTTTAGGAAAACCCTTGGATAAACTTGTCACAAAAGTTATGCATATTAGGTGACTTGGGTAGACATCAAACATCTGTGCATTTGTCATTTAATATAATATTTATATAGTGTCAAAGTAAATAGAAATTTCATTTGCAGCAAACTTAACCGACACAATTGCTCAACTCAATTCTAGAATGTTTTGCTTCATCATTGCGTAGCATGCATGCAGTGGAAGACAAGACGTGCCAATAGCTTTGTGCCTACTGCCGTGCAGGCTCCAGTCCTGTAGAGTGTAGACAGTATACAAAGCCATGTTTCAGAATCTGTTGTCTGACAGTTTAATGGCCTGTTCACACTGTCTACATGTAAACATTCTGCATGTCGCCCCTGTGTGGGCAGAACGTTTCTACATGTCGTCTGTATCCAGAGTGGAAAATCGACCTCTTTCTAAGTTTCTACATGTATCCAGAAGTTGAACATGTTCAACGTTTGGATACATGTATTTAGTAGAGCAAAGGATGCCGGTCGTTCCTTCTACGTGTTGCCGCAGTGTGGTCAGGAACGTTCTACAAATGTAGACACATTATCAATACTCATGAGTTGACAGTTTGACACGCAGTGACTTGTCATTGTGAACGTCATTGAACATGGCTGCCAGTCCAATGAAAAGGGTTGAGTGGACGGAAGCGAGAGTCGAGAGACTTGTGGACCAACTAGAGAAGTATGCATGTTTGTGGAATTGGAAAACCACAGAGTATCACGGTCGGAATCATAGGCTAATGAATATTCAGTAAGAAAATCTGTAGTTCTTTTCACATGTCTCCAATACAATCTACATGTATAATTCTACAACTCGCTTGTTCGGTGACATGTATATCGACTTGTGATTGTGTAGAAAGTTCTACATGTCGTCTTCTACATGTAGAGCTCTGCTTGTATAACTTTCTACATGTAGAAAGCTCTACATGTCACATTGTGCATGTAGAAACTCTACATGTTGCTTTCTGTAATGTACAAACTAGGAAGTTCGACATGTGGACCTGTACATGTAGACAGTGTGGTCTCGGTTTAAGAGCCTGATTTTCGTTTTTTTTTTGATAACCAGACAAGTGATTTGAAGCAGGTGACTCAGTAATGTATTTGTAATTAGACTCTGACACTTTAAATGTCATATTATCTGGCTTACGATTACATTTTGCAATTGATTGTAGGGTGTTACTATACCAAGTCAGCGCCGATATGTTCAGTACTATGGTCAGCTAATAAAGAACGGATGTCAGTATAAGCCATCCACACTTCTTCTGTGGCGAATTCGCTTTCACACAACTCCTAGTGTCTACAATGGGACGTGCAGTAAGTAATTGTTGCTGTTAATGTTTAAACTAAATTTGAGTTGCCTGATCAAAAGAAATCTTTTTTCTTATACCCTTCAGTGCTGGTTTTATGCTGTTAGTTGGCATTTGGCGTGCCTCAGCAGTCACTGCGTCACTGCTGAAACTTTACCTAAAGTAGCAGCTGTAGTAGTAGCAGCACCAGCGAATAAGTTACAAGTATGGATACTGTTACTTCTGCCTGTGTTTTTATGTTTTCATTTTGAGTTTACTTCTGGTAAGCTTAAAGTGACCGTGCACTTTTCATACTTTCCCCTCGGCGCCTATGGTGCCTTGCGCTGTTTTATTGTACAAGACCCGGCTTTTTTCTTAGACCACTTAAGTACATCTTATCTGGGAGGCAGTTGTATGCAATAGTCGCAGCAACGATAGCATTGCAGTACAAGTGTGAGTATTATTACGTATGCCAGTGTTTGTTTTCGTTGTTATTTGGCAGGATTGGCCGATTTAAATCACTGATTTCAATCACAATTTAAATCAATCGATTTTTTCGTCAAAAAAATTGAGTGATTTAAATCGCACTGACGATTTCACATACCAATGAAAAATTATAATGAACAGGATGAAATGTATTGTTTTATTCTGCCCATTATTCAACTCGTCGATGACTGATTTTAGTTTATAGTCACTGGTTCAGGAACTTTAATTCTGTGCAATGTGGAACTCACAATGCAGTTTAAATTGTTTAATGCAACAACAATGCACAACAGCACTGAAAATGCAAAAAATTTCAAAAAATCAAAAAATGTGATTTAAATTTTAAAAAAATGTGATTTAAATTTTAAAAATGTGATTTTTTCGATTTTTTATTTATAATCGTGATTTTTTCAACTCTGTTATTTGGATAATTTTACCGTGCTGTGTTTTTGCAGCGCCGTTCTTTGAGATCCGACATCCGTCGGTGACTCACTACCGGTCCGGTGTGTTTGAACGAGCAAACAAGAAGGATCGTCACATTGACATGGTTCTCTCGAGCCCCGTCGTACTCTGTGGAGATGTGATGATCGATTTCTTTAACAAACCGCGCATGATGAAAAAGGTTTGCTGTTGCTTTTACTTTTTGTGAAATTGTAAAAAGCAGCTAGATAAAAGACAAAGTAAAGAATTCAAATTCAACAGCTTTACTACTGAGTACCCGTGACTCCAATGTAAAATTGCTCATTACTGTCGAACAATAACTAGTCCAAATTTAGTGCACAATAATTCCATAATAGTGTATATCGTATCTAATTTTAACAGGACTGAACTATGATAAATCATGCATGGCTATACTCTTATTTACAAGGTGCCAGTATTGTAGTACCAACAGTAAATAAGGCAGACGTTTCGGCACGTGTTAAAGGCCATTTCTAGCAATAGCGAAGTACAACATTAGTTTGTTTGTACTGTGCACTTTGTTAGGAGAAGATGTTTCATTTCTGGTTCAATACGTTCTTCGTGGCAGTGGGTCGTGACAAACATACGGTCAGTCTGAAATCTACCACCGATGCACACGGTCGCACACTTCGGTCAGCCACCACGTCCATCTCCGCTAGCACCAGGCTGAATTACACCGCCGTGCTTCCTGTTCGACCCACACAGACCACGGCGTCCTCCAGCCGACTACATAAAGGCCCCAGTTCTACGGAGCAGAGTCAGAGCCGAAGTGTGGACAAGGTTGTGAAGTCCGACATCGTCCGCACTTTGAGTGGTACCAGTTCTGCGAGTAGCAGCACACGAGGTGGTAGTGGCAGCAGCGTGTCTGTTCGCCGTCCCAGCCAGCAGCGTGATACAGCATCTGTCAGACCACGTAGCATGCATCTCACTGGCACGTTGCCCGTCTCTGGACCCATGTCTGAACGACGAGACTCTACGTCCAGTGCAAAGGTCGGACAGACGGGCAAAACGCCAAGAGATACGCTGCAGACTACTTCTGCCAGTCAGCGCCCGAGACCATTACACAGCCAAGAGCCGAAGCCCAGTTCATCACATACAGCACAGGCCAACGGTCGCATTAAGCCAGAAGACAGGAAAACCCCGAGTGGGGAATCTTCTGCTCGGAGCGGAATTCCTGGGGGTAGCAAAGTTGTCAGACAGCGTCAGTTACTTGGTCGAAGTGACAGTGCAAAGCTGAGTCGTGTGAAGGGAGAGACGACAGCAAGAACAGTGCGGAACGGAACGTTGCATTCAAAGGAGAATACAGAGACAACTGAAGAGCGGGTTGAGCCATCAGATGCAGCAGCTGGTATGACGTCTGCATCATCGACTCCTGATCTTCACCGAGCCGTTGACAAAGATTCGCCATCCACAACCAGTCGCAGTCTTCGACAGCCAAGCTCCACAACGAAAGCACCACTGTCCGGTGTACCGCGCTACATCCAGCGGGACTTGGCCAACAGGCACGTGCCGACAACTGATAAGACTTCAGCCTCGCAACGGACGTTTACCAGGCAGTCGTCGGCGCGTGGTTTAGTGAGCCCGTCTGTGCAGGCACGATCTGAAGGCATACCGTCTGACACAGTGGTGCCACTGACACGTTATACTCAGCATAAGTCACAACAGCATGCGGCGGCAGTGAACCACGTGATGCCTAACAGACAGTCACCAGCAGCAGCAGCAGCTGAGCTTCAGTCAAAGTCAAAGCCTGTCATTGAGGTGTCAGGATCGTCATCATCATCATCATCATCATCACCGACCACGTTCTTTACACTGACTCTAACAAAGAGTGAAATCGACAAAGCAAACAAGGACGTGCAGCACAAGGTGTACAGTTCCGACTTTAAGGTTTGCGACCATTTTACTCTGTGCTGTTGTAGAACTAGAGCTGTTAATTACCTCTGCTGGGTTTGTGTGTTTCTTAGCTGGATTAGTAAAAAATTGTACAGGTTTTGATGAGGAGGAGGAACTGGTTAGATTTTTATGGCTATCCATATTCTTAAGTGTATTCTGGATCATCCAGTATTTGTTTACCGTTAGGCAAGCAGCTGTATTAAGTCCTTTGTATTCACCATGTGGCAGCACACTTCCTGGCAGAAGTTTGAGATATCTGATTGCTTCTAGCTCGTATTGAATTGAGTTGTTTAACGTAGTTCTACAGCTGTGCATGGTGACTGTGAGTAATGGCGTCTGGCATGTAAAAGTATTGTTTTATCGGTGTTCCACAAATGCAAGGTGAAATCTGGAAAATGGCCATTAAAATGTTATTGTGTACAATAGCAGTAATTAGTTAGGAAAACTTATAGACACAGCTTGAAGTGGAAGCTAATAAACAAATACAGAAACGAATAAGTGCTGGTATTTAACTGACAGAGTGTTTGTTGCAGAGCTAATAAGTGTTTTATTTTATAACTGTCTCAGAAAATGTCACAAATGACCGAGTAGTTTTCCATTTATCAACACAGGCTTAGTTTTTGAGAGAGTAAACGAGGCACACAGATATTCCAAATAAAGTTTTATAATGAATGACAAAACAATAACGACACGACGACGATAGGGATGACGATCTTAACTAAGGACCAACAAATGTTATCTGCAGTAATGTCGGCAACAGAAAAGAAAACAACAAAACGAAACGTTCCTTCCACAAAAACGAAAGACGACAGTCACTGCACACACGTCTGTCCTCTGCAACGTCCAGTGCAGAAAAAGACTCAGTCAGTCGGGTCGCGTGGCCGCCACATGACCACGCGCAGTAGAGTTAGCACAGAGAGGCCGAGCCAGCCAGCCTGGCCCAGGCCACTGTAACGTCTCTGGGTGTGACAGAAAACTTGAGTGAAGATATGGTGATTTGCTTTCCAGGCAGCTAAGGAAGTGCCAGTATACATTGCTGGCCCATACCATCGTACTTTAAGCACTGATTGTACGAGAGAACTGTTTCTTGTGCCAAGTAGTATTTTCCAACGTGAAATAATATTTTACTCAACCAAGAAATTTGTAAATGGCCTAACTGTGGATGCTCATAATTGTAGGTTCATACATGATTGTGGTGCAGTCACATGGCTGAAGATCAGGCGTCAGTGTGAAAGTGAAAAAAATCACAGTTGAGCAAGATAAATATGGATTGATCTGTAAATACGAAAAGCAGGACATGAGCTTCAGATGAGAAGTGAGCTGCGTCCAGTTTGAACGTGATTTTGTGGGCTGTGATGTCACTGTCCATTATCAGCTATTAAGTAAGTAGGTTAGTAAGTAAGTAATTTGGAAGATGCAGTTTATTAGTTAGTCACAATGCTGCACCTTCACGTCTCACAGCGGAACACCAGTTTTGATTTTCATCACCTTCTGAAGACGTTTTTTTTCGATTGAAACTGCAGCACATTGTGACTTTCTTGTTCAATTGCACAGGTTACCGGTACACATACTTACTTACAAACGAATGTATGTCACGGTACATTGTCATCGTATCTTTTTGAAGATTTCTGTGACAACTAGTAGCGCTGTCTTGCTGCAGGTGACGTTGTTTTTCACACTTCCGGACAATTCAAATGAAGCTGATGCCACACAGAGCAGTTGTAGTGTGGAGGAGGTCATCACAGGCAGCGAGTCAAACCACTCGATTCTGCACCCGGAAGCATTGTCACTAGTAACACACGTGTGATTTTACGTTTATTGTCGGATTTGTTACATTATGATGCCCTGCACTGAGTCGTAAATTTTAGGCCATGGTTGAGTAGAATGTAAAATGTTTTGTTACACATATCCTATTGGTCATGAAACCACGGTCCATCTTCAACGTGTAGACAATTGTGCTTAACCATTGCACCTTCTGTGCAAGATTTTCATTTTAATGTAACCAAGGCATAAGTGCTAGTTATCCAGATGTCTGATCGGCATTTGCTACAGTGGATGTATCATTACATGGACAAATGAGGTAGATACATCACAGTATATCAAAAGCAGTGTTGTGCTGTTTTGAACCCACCTGATATTATCATTATTATTATACAGGTTTTGAGCATCTAGTTGTGTACATTGTGCGTGTGATATGCAAGGCAGTCAATCAGTTTCGCATTTGACGTGATTTTGGTTTTTATTGTCACTTTTGTTTTCAACTGTGAGTCGTCTACTATTGCTGCTCTATTAAGTGCCAGTGAGATTTTCAAGTTGTAATATCAGCAGCATGTATGTTGTGTAGAAACAAAAGTCATTTGGGCATGTGTAGTACTGATTGGCCAAAAATAAACCACCGACTTTTTTCACAAATAGTGATCAGTTCCAAAAGTCTTTCAGTGGCACTCTTAGCGGTAGAGTGAAGGTTATAGATCTCAAACACTTCATTAGGCCTACGCTGGCTTGCGAAATGTTAATGCCAGTTTTTTGAAGGCTAATCTTTCACTGATGTTTCTGCGAATTTTTTCTATTTTTCAGAAATGGTGTTATAGTTGATGATCAGTTTATCAGAAATGAATTGCCAAGACTGTGTAATGGCAGTATTCTGAAAATTGCTTTGTATCTGATGAATTTACCAAAAGTTGGTTTCAACCACTCTGTATTTGGTCAACGTGTTTCTAATAGGCTATATAATTCACCAAGTTACACACTTTATTTACTAATTTGTTCATGCTGCTGCCTTCTTTGGAACGATTTCCATTTGCCACTAGATGTTGTCATGGTAAACAAATTGTCATAGATGTGAGCATTTTGGTAGAACCTCTTGTTTCTATTGCACTATAATTACTGTTAGTTTTGATCAAAACTAACGATTTAGTAAAATAAATTTTTGAAAAGTTAACTATTAAAATTTTCAGTCGTTGCCAGCTCTACATTTTACTTTGCATAAGTTGTCACTTATGTCCTCAGTTGGAACAGTGTTTAGTGTTTTTTTATAGCAGTACTGTGTACAGAATATCTTCATAATGAAACACATGGTTTTATATGCTACTTTGTTAGCTGCATAATATATCTTTATTCATCACGAAGACGGCATCAACAAGCACACACACACACAATGCATACAGTAAATGACGTAACACCCACCCGCAAACACACAACAATGTATACTTAGTTCTACGGACAACTAAAAACGACTGCCACACTAAAACTAAGCTCAGATGGGTTTATTTTTTTGTGCAAGTACTTAAACTTGCAGTTTATGTATGTGTTAATGGCAGTCGTGATATTGCAGAAAGTCTGATCAAGTCTGTAGTAAGCTGAAAATGTTGCTGCCAAAAGTTGTTAGTTATTTGTGAGTGACAATCATCAATGGTGCCTTGAACAGGGCTGTAGTCCTAACAAGAACTGTGGGCGCCTGGAACTGAGTGGTGTAAGGCAAAGTATTGCTTGAATTTTTGCATGTTTTGCGCTCTGTTTTAAAACTGTAATACGTAGAAAAATACAATAACGTTAGTATAATGCATAAAAAATCGTTGTCATTTGTAATCTTCTCAGCTACAGCAGCTATTGTAGAATCACATTAGTAAAGTAGTGAATGAATGCATTTACATTTCACTCCTAGAAACAAGTGGAGCAAGGCGTCCTCACCGCCGCACTACAGCCTTGGCCTTGGACTGGTATGAAGCATCAGTTATGAAGGCAGGCATTCATTTGCTGTGATACGTTGGCTACAGTTGAACCTACTCGTAGTTATTTTCGGCAGCGCATTTCTCTCATCCACTGTATCTCATATAATCTGGTATTCGACTTCTGTGCAGTATTGAACTGTCCACATGGCCTCGCATATACTCATTTGCATGCTGCATTTGAATTTGGCCAGGAAATAAAATTAACAATGGTGTGTATTATTTGCATGGTGAGACTTGTTAGTATTTAATCAGTTGCTTGTCATTTTAGTAAGGCATCGAATTTGGCTTGACATCGACATAGGTCGCTGTAATTGTTGTAAACATCTTCCGAACTGATCTGATATGTACTGATCTTGGTTGGATGCTCAGAGCCTGATTTTATTGTTGTTTGCTATAGATTGTCTGGTCTATTCACATCGACAGTTGTTATGCTGTACTACGCTAGTAAATTAACTTAATAAAGTGCAATAGCTGTTTGCTCCATTTTCTTTCTGTTCCAAATGTGTTAACAGCAGCATATGTAATACCAATAAGCAGTATGGTAGCTAGTGAAATTTTTTTAAACTTGTATATTTTGTACATTTTTTTAAATAAAAAACTGTTAGTAATAAGGCAAGTGAATGACTAAATGGATTTGATTGTTTAAAGAGTTACAATCAACAACACAGTTATTTTTAACAGGTTTTAGGTAATAAATTCATTGTGGTGGAGTTTTTGTTTAAATATCACTGATCCACAGAAATTTCCTGCTGGATATGAAATTTTTTTTCATTGAAATAATTTTTATGAGGCTGTTTTCTGGAGTATCTTCAACCAGTCTAGATAAGCCCGACAAAGGCTTGATAAAATGGCTTGCTTAACACGAACAAAAAAATGTTGTAGTTATTTTTCTCATAAATGTTTATACTTCTTGTACTTGTCTTTATAAAAATTCATTCCACAAACTGCTGTGGTGCTGTATATTTTTAGAAATGTTGGCAGTTGATTATTTGACTGTTCTGTTTTTGCCATACATGCAGGCCGTTATCTACACTCCTCAGTATTGGGGGGGATTTAGTATCTTTGGGGGAGGTAGGGGAGAAAAGGGGAAGTAAACAGTAAAGAAAGTAATTTTGCCAAAAATTTTAGGGGGAAATTCAAACTTTTGGGGGAATTCCCCCCTTAAATCAAGTATGGATAAATCCCTGCATACATGTAGTTTTGATGCATCATTATTACATTTGTGTGTGCCATGTAAAAATATTGCCACGTTGGTTACTTGTACAAGTCTTGACTTGGTTATTAAGATAATGTACTGATTGTCCTCCTACAAAGTAACAACTATCTCCATGATGTTTATATTGTTGAATCTGTCATGTATATTTGATTTCTGTATATAAGATTTCGTGAACATGAAACAATGTTTAGTATGAAACTCGTTGGAAAACAGCATACTAATTGAAAACTGATAGCGTGCTTTGGTTGCAAGTTGTATTGCTTTGTATGTATTTTCTAGTGTTTGTGCTGTTGACATTACGTTGTTACACAATCTTGTTGAATATTGTTGTTAAAATTGTGTCTGTTACTGATGGCGATTGTGCAAAACAGTGTAATACATATACATTTGTACTTCTGAGTTACTTGGGCAGACATTTGGCCACTGATTTACATTCCATTCATGTTATGGTAATCACAAAAGAATTTTGACACTTCTAATTTGTCGACATTAGGTTGTTCACAAGTGTCCTTTTAAGGACATATTTTAAGATGAAAATTTATGGTCACTTTTTAGAAATCTTCAGATAATTGAAGAAGTATAGTATGGGTGTCGTGTGCCATCCAGAGCATAGGTGGGTTGAAATGATACTGATATGGCTGAGAAAAAGTGGGGGCTTGGCCAACTTTTGAGGGGTCTAAGCCCTTAGCCTCACACTGGCGCCATTACTGCGCTAACTACAGTCGTCAGAAATTATATATGACAAATACAACTGCCCCTCTGTCCCCTTTCCTTTCTCTACTCACGGTACAGTACATCACGATGGATAAACATTTGAAAATCAAGGTTTCAGCTGAATGAATCGCTACACATTGGATTGTCTCAAGTGCATGTAGCTGGGACGCTAAATATCATTCAGTATTGCTGACTTAGCCAGGTAGTGGCTGAATGCGTCAGTGACATTCTAGTATAAAACACACCATAATTTCAAAATGAGCATCATGCTGGTAAAATGTGCACACTAATCAAGTGTACAAAATGCAACTGTGTCTATAAAATACTGCAAACCATTCTCGTATGAAATGCAGTATGAAGAAAATACATTCGTGGAGCGTGTTTTATAAATATATCACAGTGTGTCTCAAACAACATGAATAGCATGCATTGCTATTGGTATTTTAGCACTCAAACCAAGAGTTTCTGAGTTGGCACTAACAGGTTTCTTAATTTACACTTATGGGCTTAATGATGCTTCTTAAGTCGATCCACTGTCAACTTTTCATGGTACGGCTATTACAAACCATCACTATTCATAATGCAAACATATCATCCGATAAACATGCGCGTTGATCTCTCTCCACGGTTGGGGGGGACACACAGTGGCCAATCAACCCCCCCACTACTGTCCTCCTCTCATTCACCTTCATTCTCTCCCCTCCCCCGCAGAACGGTGTAAAGTCTCACAGCAGGTGTGGAACAGAGTCATGAACTGAACTTGAACTTGCGTTTCAAGTACTGTGACCTTCTTGATTAGATTACAGGGTCCCAACGACTCCTTGCACTAGTCGGCT
>Ga0209052_1000257_pt1 | contig 16303 bp, 12 predicted proteins | sample WorMetHEROISLAND_2_FD_187409 | JGI IMG/M metagenome (GOLD analysis project Ga0209052, IMG submission 187409) | Marine gutless worms symbiont microbial communities from Max Planck institute for Marine Microbiology, Germany - Olavius sp. 4 HERON... | ecosystem: Host-associated > Annelida >...
CTATGCACTTATTGACTCTGTTATTTAATCATTATTATTGTTCTTTGCACTGTTTGCACTGCACTGTTATTCAGCTATTCGGCTATCTTCATAGCCGCAAGTGTGCGAAATAAACTCATTCATTCAAGTATCAGACTCGTGACTTTCAGTAATTGGCTTGAAATCTCACTGTGGGTGGGTCATTTGCAAGCAACCCCGAGCTATTGCTAACCTACTGTGTGCTCAGGTCAACTCAGCCTCCTACCCGGAGCGGGACGGGACGGGAAATGAGTAGTAACTTACGGGCTGCGGACTAGTGTGGTTACATTTCCCAGTAGATTGGGGCAGTGGTGTGTCCTCTGGCTGTTCCGCTGTACGCTGGCGCAGGCAATGGATGGCCGCGTAATCCGCTATAGCTCGTCATTCAACTGCCACTTCGGAGATTTTGTTCCGCTTCTGAGCCTGACTTGCGTTAGCTGCGCTGTAGCAAGTATACCGATGTATTTGTCTTAATTATGCGGTCGTCCTAACAGCTAGGCCGCATTACCGGTCTTGCCCGTCCGTCTATCTGTCCATCCCGCCCGGGACCTATTTACCGCGAACGCATACGACGTTCGCCATGAATTAGGCGTGAAAATAAGTAAGCGAGCGCCTAGGTGGACGGCCGCACATGTCGCCACTACGCCGACAGACGTGTTCTGGTGAAAACGCGTGGCTGCTGCATGCACAGAACATGCTGGAGACAATGAAGCTCGTCTGTGAACTGTTGTCTGCCGACGGTGACGGCTCCATCCCTCTGGAACTCTTCTACGAAATCTACGAATACCTGGCAAAGATTGACGGAACGATCAGCGCCAAGACCATCCAAGCCCTGCGCGATTACCTCGACCAGTTTGCGTACGTAAACCACACCACTGATGGTAGTACTTGTTCTTAAGGACTGCTTAGGCACCAAAGTGAAGTCCTGTCATTGACAGTATGAGTCCTGATCCTTGGCTTCCGAAGTCTACGCCGCTAGTTTTGGTTACTGTGGTCGTTTTTGTCAGTCACTGTCACTGACCTTTCACTGGTATTGCTGTGATCAATTCATAACTTACTTTCTACTTCCAGTATTTAACAATGCACTGTGATGATTATTAGTTATTATTATGTAGTTATATTTTGCTGTCAACGACTGGTGCAGGTACACTGGTCGTCTTGGTGTTGACATAAATTTGCTAGTCTTGCCAGCCTCGCGTCCGTGACATTTTGGATCTTCTTCACATGACTGCTTTTGGTTTTGGTCTAACTGACCTATCTTTTTTTAGTCAAGACTCAGCCAGTCGCTTAACAAAGCTAATAAATAACTCTGGGGACTGGCGGCTTGGTGTACACTGTAGTTGCTAACACGTTTGTCTCCATCCACGAAGTTGCGCCACGCCAGGCCCGGTTAGTACTTGGATGGGTGACTATCTGCAGAGTAACCAACCGCCACGGTCAACTCAGCCTTCCATCCCTCTGGGTGCGTCTGGGATGTAAATCTAGTACCGGCTTGTCTGGCTGGGGTTAAGGCCACACTGTGTCCAGTGGCAGATAATGTTGCGTGATCCCATATGGCAGGTGACGCTCCGTAGCTTTGAGATTGGTTACCATGAAGAGCTATACACACCGGCAACCTTTTTCAAGTGTTGCAGCAGGTTCTAATTCCAGTCCACATGTCCAACTAACAGCATCAGAGCACTGAAGGCAACGACAAAACGAAAGGTGCCAACTTCATGAAAAAATGTAACTAACGGCTTTTCGATGTCTTGAAATCAGCCAAAAAACGCGTTTAAAATCCATCAAAATTAGTTTAAAATGCAGCAGTTTTGTTTATGGAAAAACAAAAACTGAAAAAAACCAAAAATGTAGAAGAAAAAAAAATCTTAGAATGGGTATTGGGTAATGGTAGGCACCTGGTCCCTCCGCTACCAAAGACAGACATCTTGACATCTTGCCCAGGGCCCGTGTGTCTAAATCCGGCCGTGGGTGATATATTGTGCTGACGCCTGTACAGTGAATGAATGACGTGTGGTTGGTTCGCAGATGCAAGCAGGAAGGCCTTGTGTACGTACAGAACTTCTATGACAACCGACACTGTCCTCCCCTGTCGGAGCCGACCAACAACTAGACAACAACAGCAATGCCTGGCACACAATACCACCCACCCACCAACTTGTGCCGCTCTATACCACTCATCAACGACTGACTGCAGTTCACTTAGGTTTTACACGCAGCTACGACACTAGTGACTAACAACTAAATTAGGTCGATATTGTTGACATCTTGCCGAGTTAAATCGTTGGGCTGAAAATATCGCCGCAGCCGTACAAATGTTTTCAATGAATTTGATGCTGTTATCATTTGCCGTGTCAGTTACGAGGAAAAGAAACGTTGTAGAAAGGGAGGGTAGGCGGTGGGTGCACATTTCAGATGCACATTTCAAAAGTGTTGCACTGTTTGTGCTTAAAATTTACTGTTTATCACGTTCGAGAGGGGGGGGGAGGGCCCCATAAATATGCCTCTGACGAAGGCCAAAATATTCTGGTAAACGACTGGCAACATTCTGAAGAACTAGACTGCAGCAACAAAGTTTTATTATCTACGAAACAGACACCACATACACACATAGAAAAGCTGACATAACATTTGGTTCAGCTAATGTTACACTGATAACAATGAATTACAGACTAGCAACACTTGACCTCAGTAGCAGGTCAAACTACGATAACAACTCTAAAGTTCATGTCAGACAAGACGGCTTCTGTTAGCAGTTTGCCATCGACCGGTTAGCACTGTCAGATATTCAGCTAACGTGTATAACAGGAAAATGAAGCAAAACTTGCGCCGACTCTACAGGGGCAGCGGGATAAATACCCCTACAGCACAACTGCTGCAAATGTTTTATTATGCACTGGCTTAGAGTACCTGCAATAAACGGCATGAGTATCAGTTCATAACAATTTGCAAAGTATTGCACAATTTAAACTCTTTGTACAGTGAAACACTAGAAATTACTGGTCACCAGACTCCCTTATTGGCTGAGGTAGGGACACCCCATCCACATTACCACTCCCTCGATGAAGTCGCCACTGCAGTGGTGCTAATGGTAGCTGTACTGTAGTCGCGAGCGGCGAAGAAAACCATGGGAAAACCCAACTCTGCACGGGGTCCTATTAGCAGAGCTGGCTATTCACAGTGGAATGAATGCATCTGGCCATGCAGCAGTGGCCAATTATCTACCGACGAATACCTATTAGTCGACAGTTTTAGCTTTTAACACAGGAGATCCATGGCGACTGCTAACCGTTAACAAGAACCATCTTGTCTGACATCAGCTTAAACTGGCATCACTAGGGCCGGATTAATTAGATGCAAAAAACAAACCGGGGCGCTGTTTCAGTCTGACTGAAATAACTAAATGCCAACTTAAAGAGTACTGTAATAAGAATATGCAACTTCAGAATCAGCATTTCTAATTCTACAAAGCAAGCAAAAAAGATACACATTACAGACTACAGTATTAGCGTTTGTAACAGAAATAACAAATACCTGTACTGGGCTAATAACTAACAGAACAAATGTTGACTGTAACACCCACGGGCTCCCGACAGGCGCGGGGCCCGTAGCGTTTGCTACTACATTAATCCGGCACTGAGCATAGACATCAGCACATCACTAAGCACTATCAGATGGCATATGCTACAACAAGCTAGTTTCTGCATAGTAACTGTTCAGGCTTACACCGCGCACAGACTACAAAGGATTCTATTTATTTAGTTATTTACTTGCTTGTTTAAAGTTCGGGTCACCTTTACTCAAGGCTAAAACTCCTGGAAATTGTTGTGGGAGAAATTATACAGGTTGGACGTCACCTACCCCAAGTATCAAAGCAATGACGGCTGTGCTAAATATTATTTAGGTGACTTGGTAGTGTAACGGTTAGGACATTGGACTTGCGATCGCGAGGTCGTGGGTTCGACTCCCAGTCGGGTCACTATCAAGTGGTTAGTACCTGGATGGGTGACTGTCTGCGAACAGGTAAACCATCTCGGTATATAACCAACACCAAGGTTGACTCAGCCGTCCATCCCTCTGGGGTAGGTAAATCGCATGGCTGGGGTTAAGGCAGGGCACGTTCACCTATGTCGGGTGGCAGGTAACACCGTGTGATTCCACATGGCAGGTGACGCTCCGTAGCTCTGTGATGGGTTTCCAATCCATAAAGAGCTACACGCACATTTACCTTTTTTATGTACACATTGTACATAATATCTGCACCCAGTCTGAGGATACGCAGTGTTGACCAGTGGTTGAATCAACGAAAAATGAATGAATGGATAAATGCCCTGTTTTAAGCCACGGTACATGCATATATACACAACATTACAACGCATGTGTAACTGGCGTGATACAGTAGGAACAGGCAAGTAGCACACGGACAAATCATTATCATCGTCATCATCTAAACAGTTTACAGCATGCATAGTACAACAGACCTGTGCAATTGGCGCATTACAACCCTGGAAATATTACAAAAATATGCTGTCATCCACACAATCTGGAATAAATACTGACATTTTAATATCTGACTAATAATCAATATAAATTCATCAAACTAGTTGTTTTTTGCCGCTGGTGACATCTTGGGGTAAATGTGACAACAGTGGTTGCCAAAATGTCAACAACTTGACTCATAAGGGCTGTAATTTGAGGAATTTATAAAATACGCGTTAGTTACTGATTCAGTCGAACAGTTTATTCAAAGACATTTTAATATTTGGTTTCCGCTGTGTTGCAAGACGCTGGTATGGTATCTGCATATTGGACTTGATGGTTAAACAGATCAGTGCAATGGTTGTTATACAAGTCGTTTGTCGTAGTCATGGTTGTTGTAGTTGCTGCTGAAGTAGAGACTTTGTTGTAGTTGTCAGAACTGGCAGTGGGGCTAGACGTCAGTGTGTGTAGTAGTAGTTGTACATGTTGTCGTCGTCGTTGTCGTAGTGGTAGTGGTAGTATTAGTTGCAGGTGAGACTACCTCGTCATAGATGTGTTCTCGGATCAGAAAGCCGGGGCCGTGAAGTCTGGTTGTCGTTGTCATCTCGGTCTGCCGACGACTGCCAGAATCAGCCGCAGCACTGAAAGCTGAGGACTGATCCTGTCGCTGATGTTGTTGTTGTCTACTGACTGTAGTAGTACCGCCACCGCCACTGCTGCTGACACTGTTAATAGAACCTGAAGCTGCTAAGCTGTTGGTCGTAGTGGCGATGGTTGTCTGCGGAACGGACTCGTAGTTTGGATCAAAGTCCGACGACGAAGCCGTCACTGACAGGTCGTCACGGATCACGTCATAAAAGTCACTGACGCTGCTGTTGCTAGTAAGGTTCTGTTGTCTTTGTGGGGTCAGCGGGTCGTCAATGCGGGCGTAGCCGTATCCACCGATACTACGGTGAGGGTTAGCAAAATTCTCCTGTTGTGCTGGTAGGGGTGGATCGTCTATCCGGGCATAGCCGTACCCACTGCGGCTAGTTTCAACCATCAAGCTGTGACTGTCGGTCGGCGCGCTATGCCTAGCATTGTCATGGCGTCGGATGACTCGTGTATACAGGTCCTGCCTCGAGTCAAAGCCAGCATCACCATTAGCCACAACCGAGCCGTCAACACCGCCACCAGTAGCATTAGCAGCCGCGTAGCTAGTGCCCGGGTGACTACTGCTGGTGCTCACCGTAGCAGCCACAGCATTGGTCTGTGACGTGCGATTACTACGTGAAACCACAGCATACACGACAGCAGCTGGATTTAGCACGGGCCTCAATGCTGCTGCTGCTGCTGATGATGATGACGACGCAATGTGACCAGCTTCGGCAGCAACAGCTGCAACGTCGTTGACATCTGCACAGCAACAAGTGCAACACTCACAAAACTGTCTGGCAACCTTCAGCGTGTATAACTTGCCTGCTTAGAGGGTCAGACAAGGGGACTTCTGCTGCAGTATCACTTCCCTACATTGTCACAACTGTGACTTGTAATCAGAGGTGCGGGGAGGGGGCCTACTTAGACAACATCGTTCGGCTTTTGCTAAGATCTTCTCAAGTTTTCCTAAGACAGCAAGTTACTATTTCAACACACCTAAGCCAGCAGTACCTTGACTAGTGAGAACGCCAGCAAGTGGCGCCAGTAGAGCCCTAAGCCGCATCTCATAGCTGAATTCGCCGGCGAATTTTTGCGCGCCACAAATCCGCCGAAAAAATACGAATATTCAAATGTTTTCTTTTTTTACATAGAGAAAATCACGTTTGTTTTAACTTTCAAACAGTTGTGACTTGGTTTGAACAGTTTGCTGCATTTTTTCCAGTAGAATTACTGACAGTCATTCTGTGCCGGCTGTTAGTGACTGCGATTACACACTTGGTTGAAAACGACCAGCAGTCGAAAAAATTTGGACTGAAGCTCTAAGCGCCAGTGCAGCTGCAGTCATGCTGCCTTCTATGATTAGCAGTATAGACATACACAGACAGAGATGATATGTACGGACATAAAGCCAGTAGTACCTTGACTAGTGACAGCATCAGCAGTTGCCGTGCTGTCGTCGATGGTTAAGTCGCTAACTTTTGCGTAAGTCGTTGAACTCTGCGCGGAGCTTGGACCTGAGCAACACATCGTTAGATATTTTACACACTGAAATTAACACACCATTCAGCTCCGATTTCTGGTTCTCAGCCTATCGCTAATAAATAAGCAGTTAAGTCAAAGCATGTTTCTGGAATGAGGAACAAATAGCTAAATGTTGGCTAACTTCAACTGGCCAATCTCTGCCGATTAACTGTTAACTGTTGGTTAGCTGCTCACAAAATGGCAAAACAACGGAAAAGTATTTGTTGCACAGTTTTTAATCTGAAAATAAAGAAAAAAAATTGTTCTGCCAAGCAATTCATTCGATACAGCTCTGCAGAACTGCATCAACTTAGAAATGATGAGTTACCAGCCCTTAGTAGTCAGTATGGCAGATGACATTAACTTACCATAGCACTGCTACAAGAATAAGTGAAAAACTGCTAGCACTTTACTTCACTTTCTAACAATAACAAAAAAAAATTCATCACACACGTCTTCAACTTAAATCTGACAAGAGTGTATATCACGCATGTCAGTTAACACTGATAAGCCACAAATTAATCAACAAGAACAAAATCTTGACAACCGACCTGTTCCAATCTCGGCATAAAGGTCGCTGCCATTGTTGTACAATGCACAGTTATCAGATGCAGCTGCTGCCACTCTTGTACTCATTCGACCACCAACTGAAAACTGCAAACACCACAGACTACCTTAAGTACACAGATTACTAGAAACTGTGCTTAGTGACAGTAATCAAAATTAACGACAGTCTAAATGGACAGCTGTAATAGCAACTGCAACGTTAGTAGTCACAACAACACTTACGGTGCTATCAACATGGCACAGCCACTGCAAGAGTTCACCTGGTTCATTTGATAAATATAGCATGAGTGCCGGGCAGCCACCGACCTTTGGACACACGAGCTACAATCCACCTAAACTGGCAGCTATAGTACTAAATTCACCATTACCATCACAACTCAGCCTGAAAGCTGATACCCATTTTACCATCCACAGAGAGTAGATGGCTGAGTTGACGTGAATGGCTAATTACATACTAAGATGGTTTACCTGCCATCTGAGTACTAACCAGGCCCGGTGCAAAGTAACTTCGTTGATCGAAAACAACCCATTGCCGCTATGCAACGCCACCAAGCTGTGATTCCCGCAACTAACTACTGTATACATACAACAACAAATCACTCACATATCTGTGCTGACACCATCATTAGTGATGCTGCATCAGTGTATGTGTTTTACTGATAAATAGACTGTGATAAATAGATACCGGTGACTGAATGACGTCGTAGTCGATGGTGTCGTAAGTAGTGTCGAAGTCATCTGACATTAGAACAGCCTCGGTGCCGCGTCGGCGCCGGTCCTGCTGCTGCTGCTGTTGCTGTCGGCGTCGCAAGTTCTCCAGTGACTCACGCGCCGTGACACTCGAGTAGTTAGCAACTCTCTCGACAACCACCGCCGATGAAGACTGAGCGACTATACACACAATCACCACCACAATCTACCGACTGTCTAGATTAACTAATGATGTACCAAGTCAGTACCGGGATGGATGACTGTCGGCTGACGAGTAAACCAACTCGCTATGTGCACAGCCACCATGCTCATTAAGCACCAGCGAAAGCTGGAGCGTCAACAGGCACACCACACGATTCATAAGCCCTGTATCTGTGGACTGGCAGTGTAAACTGGTGTCCTGCTGGCTCGGGGAGGACTTTACATTTTTGTTAACATACCTCAGAACGCATGTCATCAAATACTCCAACTGTAGCAGCAGCAATAGATTCAAGACAGCAAAGTATCAACAATGACAATAATACTGTCATCGACACACGTACGTTGACGATGTATATTGATCGTGATATTATTTAGGCCTGATCTTTTATTGTTAAGTGCTGTCGACCAGTTTTGTAGGAGGTGCCACAGGAAACGATGTTATACTTGCAACTGTAACTGTGATTACCTGTCACTGGCATTGCGTCAGCAGTTGCACTGTTGTGTAGTCGCTGTATTTCCTGTACATTCCCGCCACCAGGGTTAGCGTGCACAGTAGTAGTAGTTGTAACGCAGAAGCCGCTATTAGCAGTATTGGCAGCAGATAAGGCCGTCGTCAGCTGAGCCCAGCCATTTGATAACAATGAGGAGGATACTGTCACTCCGTCGACACTGTCAATGTTGCCATTGCGTGGTGGCAACAATGGACTGTCAGCATCATTATCACATACCGACGACGTCGGCCTTTCTGTTTCATCACCACCGACATGTAGCCGCTGTACCTGGGAATTATTAATAGTCGAGGAATATGTTGACGGAATTCGTGGACGACGACCGACTACCGATGGTAATTCCTGTGTCCTGGCACTACTGTCAATTGTAATTCCTGCATACAGCGGATCAGATATTCCATGTGCTACAACTGCTGCTGCTGCTGTGGGATGATTACTCGCTTGGACTCTACTATTGCGAAGGCTAATTACAGCTTCGAGTTCTTCTCGTATGCCGGCGTAAGTCGAGTCGGAATCACCCGCGACAATTTCGTACGGATGACAGAAGCGTGGTTTCTGTGTCTGAGAGCTTGACTTCGTGTTTGCAGCTGCAGCAGCCCGTCGGCTCTTTGAAATGACATCGTAATGCCCCTCGTCTTCATCATCATCGTCATCTGTCGAAGCCACACCAGATGCACTCGCTGGGATTTCCGGCAAAGCACGATCGTGACTCCTACAGACATTTGTTCAGCCGGTAATTTAAGCAATGACATGGCACAAATTGGCAAAATAGCATCACAAAAATCAGTGTGCCACGCTTATCACAGTCCTGTTACTGATGTGCTAATTGGCTTGGTGATTAAGATGTGCAGATTAAAACGGTTCATACAGTCTCAACATAAAGATGATGCTGATGAAATCAAGTGATGTATAAGATGACAATGCTGATGATGATAGAGATCCAGAAAGAGGAGACCCAAAAAGAAGACTTCGTGATTACATCAGAGGGGGGATACTGAGAATTTTGATAACACTAGCATGGTTCATCAGAAACAAACAGTCGATAACACTGAATTAAGGGATGTTGAGAATTTTACTTCTCAATACGAGAATTTCTATTCCTGGGACTTGTTGAGTACTTGAATTCGACCAAACTTAACACATGCTGCAGAGAGACGCCCGCCGCTACGGCTGTTGCACAACAACGCCCAAGGCACAACACCCACATGCACGCATGCAGCGCAGGGAGACATACACTACACCCTGCAGACATACATGGAGGGAAGGACGGGTGTGGTCGTTGTCAAGACTTGCCATGAATGATCAAACGTCAATTACCGAACACTTTAACAGCAACACATTCTTTCCCATGGCCGACAGTGCTTATTGTCAAGCTTGCAGTTTGCTTTTCTGCTGCTTAATTTGTTCATAATGCGTCCACATGGCAGACTTTTTAGCTATCAGTCACTATGACTAATTGACTATCAAACACAAACGGTACAAGTTGAGCACATATCGTGGGCCAGAGAAGGTGGGTGCTCTCAGTGAGCAGTCTTCAAAGCAAGCGCTAGTGTCTTATCTAAGCTCAGATCAGACAGGAATGGGCATGCTCTCGCACGTGACTGTGGCTCTGGGTGGTAGCCCAGCTCCCCTCACCCAACTTAATTATGGTCACCTGACTCCTTAACAGTTGACGCTACTCACTGGTGAATGCTAGAAGCTGTTTACTGCATCGCAGGGCCTATTCAAATTCTCGAACGGGGAGAAATATAATTCTCGACATTGAGATTTTTTATTGAGTCTCAATTCTCACGAGTCTTGTTAACATCTCTAATTAAATTGCATAATACTCACAGAAGACGACCATTTGCAACGTCTCCATTCAGCTCCAATGCAACAACCTAAATGCACACAATGATCAATCGCATGAATAACAGCAGATCAGTGAGACTGACAATTTGCCAGCTTCACAATCATTTCGTTTATGCACTGCTGAACTACTGGAATGTCTCCTCAGTTTTGCCAGCTAGGCCAGACATCAGGAATAAAATATTTCAGTAGCTCGGTACTGCTGCCTAAACTCATGCAATTCCAACAAAATCCTTGGAACAGTGTAGACTTGCAACAAGTGGACTAACTAACCTCTGTGTAAGCAGCTTCATCGCAGCGGGGCACTGCACAGTTTCTGTGCAAGCTCTTCACATGCTTGCTACGCCTGTTAATACACACCCAGACAATGCTTATCATCTGAGTATGTCGATGGCACTCACTGTCATCTGAAAACACTTAATATATAAAAACATACCTTTGAATAAATTCACAGACTAAAACTGTTACTAATAATCTACTGGTATATAATTCATCAAATTACAACCTTCACTGACTGCTTGCTGATCTTGCTGACAAAATGACAACAGCTGTTGCGATGACACCTAGCGGCAAACAGAAATTGTTCAGAAGAAAGCAACTGCAAAACATCAACAAATTGGCAAACAAATTCTATACAGCTTATGACAGCATACCTGCGATTGCAGCCATGAAGGCAGACTGCACTGGCGAAGGTGACTATCAGCAGCGGCAACAAGACAATAAAGATGTCCGACTGAGAACCAGTGAGTTGATACAATGTCATTGCACTAGTCACTCCTCATCATAACACACTATGATAGCCAACTCTGATTCATCGGAACTCACAGTCCTGTAAACATCACACCCCATTTGACTGTCACAATGTACTATTAAAGGTTGTAATTTGTGGAATCAATTGCCAGAAGATATTAAAAATATAAAAAATACTACTAGGTTTAAGCAAAACTTAGGGAATTATTTCATAATTGCATGTCTTTGTGTTAATGGTTGATAAGTGTTATATATTCTTGCTGGTTGTGTATATTCTAATTTTGTTACTTTGCATTGTATAACTGTTTCTGCAATTTTTTTCTATTTTTGTCTTTTTCTGATTACTATTTTGTTACATGATAGTTATGTGATATGGGCGGCCAGCGTTGATGAGCATTTGCTCTTCTGGTAGCCCGCCTTTAGCATTTATTTGGTTTAGTTTGACATGTGATTCATTTGGCAAATAAATCTTCTTCTTGTTCTTCTTCTTCTTCTATTAACTCATATTCAGTTTCATTATATTCACTCATAATGTAATTTATAGTACACAGTAATGTTGTTAAAACAAGAAATACAATTTGAAAGCAATAAACACATGCTTTGATGACAGTATTTGAGCACATTAATTGTGAGGTGTGCAAGTGTGTTGTCAGAGTAAATACAGTAAACAATGGCTATTATCGCTTGATTACTACAGCAAAATAGAACTTTTGCTCTGATTAATTTTAGTAAGTCACAAGTCAAACAAATAACGTATACAAGGAGATTTAATGCAATCAAAATAAGCAAAACAACAAACTCGTTTAACATGCCCAAACGCTTGATTGGCATTTTGACAAAACGTCGGGGAAAATTTCGCCACAAATTGCTACAGCTACAGCCCATTGTAGGTGTTCCAAATGAAAGGAAACCTAGGAGCACATTTTGACACAATAGTTTGACATTTCACAGCAGCAAATATTACTAAGCTAGGAAAGTATTCCACAGGCCGGTTTCAAGTCACTGCAATAATTCCGATGTCCGCGATATGTACAGTGTCAAAAGACATCAACGACTACAACTTGCAATTCACAGAGTCCGCTTTTCATATTTAGCCGCAAATGAAGCAACTGGGACGTTCTAATAAAACCTCTAATCACGATCAAACTTACAAACAGAAATATATTATTTTAAAACCAGAAAAAGTACAAACTACTTCTATTCTCCATATTGTTTGTTTACAAACATCACTGGTGCAACTAATGTCTGGACGGTCCCCAATGTCGCTCGTGCCGTCTCGCGATGAAAATGACGAGCAACAACTATCGCTTAATCTGCTTACGTTGTCACACTGAAAATTTTAAAGTTTTAAGCCTGCTTATCATAACGTATATAAGTGATCAATTACGTCAAACTTTTATTGCAGCTTTCGTTTAATCCAGTCTATAGCACATAAACTATAACAAGAAATCTGAGCTAATGCTCATGAGACGCGCGAATGTAGAAAGTTGTAAGAGTTTGTAAGAGAAGAATGATGGGGCGATGGATGACAAAGGGTGTACGTGATGATCACTCTGCTGAGGTGAGATGATCGTGGAGGAGAGGAGTGATGAATCAAAAATATATAAGACGTGGCTGACGCTTGACGAAGTAATGAGGAAATTGATTCCGGAAGTGAGGTAATATGTAGAGAAAAGAACGACTGTTAATTTTAAGTAGCGAGTAGCTGGGCGAACAAGAGTGAGTACAGATGAGGAAAACGCTATTTGTACGTCAACAACTTCATGAAATTTTCAACAGTTTCCAACAAAAGGTTTAAACTATTATACTTTAAAGAAGGCCTATCTTTCAGTTCAATTACAGCGACAAAAACGGTAAAAAGGTTATATAACAAATCTATACTAAAACAGGCTTACCGGGGTAGTATCAGAAAGTTTCCATCTGATAATTAAACTCCGAGAAACTGTTAAGCTAATTTTAACCCTGATCTTCGACCTGAACTGAAAATTGGCACACGAATACCCTGCCCTGGGGAACTATCTCAGCAACTTTGGTATTCTTACTCCTTTTGTTTTCGAGTTGGTGCTTCTGTAGATTGATAGACAGACAGACAGACAGGCGGATTGGCAAGACCCATAACGCAACCTATTAGAACGACCGCATCATAACAACGGTAAGAATGTAAGATCAATAGTAAAATTACTTTTTTATTTATTAACTATTTATTAGTAATAACAGAAAATTAATGCAAACACCACAGAGTAAAAAATGCATCGTCTAAAACATTATGCCACAACTATGCAACTAAAAGCTGGCACTGACACAAACGTGAAGCCAACACCAAACTCACACCCGACAAGATTTCTTCCCCCACAATTTTCGATTCTTAGGTCATATCCCTGGCATGTCCAGATTCTGCAGAATGGTTACCCAAAAGCCTAGATGTTAAATGCCTCTTTTTTGTACTTGAAGAACCGCAGTTTTGGAAGAAAACTGTTATCTATAATTACATATACAGTCCGCTCCACTTATATGCACGTCGGTTATAAGCACACTCCGCATATTTGGACGACGTGCATCTGGTCCCGTCAGAGTTTATGTTATTTCAATGGCAGTCAAGTTCGCTTATAAGCACCAGCAGTATATGCACGATTCGGCTATAAGCACGCATGCATTTGGTCCCAGCGCCATGACTTGCATCGGTTATAAGCAACTTGCGTGTGGACGTTCATATTGACTTGTTCATGTATGTGTCTGTGCAGCATTGCCCTTTCCCCAAGGATTGGCTAGATTTCTACAGTCATGTATTGTACTCTCTACGAAATCTGCAGCAGAACAAACACACTGCAACTGTTATCTCAATAAACAACGTTTTCATCAATTACAACACACACTTACTGAACTAGCATTTTAGCATTTATCACATGTGTGGCTAGTAATGTATACAGAAATGAACAGGTGTTAGTAAAAATAAACCTCTACTGAACTGCAGCAGTCCTATCCGACCAGTTATACACAAGCACATACAAGACATGAGCGTGTAAACCAAATAACTTTGCTGAGCAATTTATGCTCACACGGCAGTCTTTTATTGCGGATCATTCTGCCAAGATTTCCCACCATTAACAGACAGGGAATAGACTGATATTCTGCAGTGCATTACAGCACGACACTAACGAAAGAATACATTTACTCATAGGGAGAATTGGCAATACAGAAAGGAATAATCCAGACGATTTGTGGGAAGATCTTACCTGGATCTAAGATCATTTACAAGGACGGCACTCGTTGCCGCAGCAAATGCATTACGCCCTCTACTGAGTATCCTCTAGGACTCTAGGTCAACCATTTCACACACCCACAGCAACTACTCGCTAAATGGGACTTGGTCCAAGCCGGCCAAATACAGTCTTATACTTTGCAGCAGCAACATATCCAAGTTCCTCATCATCATCAGCAGCACCAGCAAGTCTTGTCGTGGTGGGAATCATTATCCTCGCCTGCTGCGACTGCATCAACGACGACGTGACTTGCTCGCCAAGCCGAGATCTTATCGACAACTGCACGTTGGACTTTCCCCACTGAGACTGCGTTGCTGCGTCTGCCGCTGAAACAGTTTCTTCAACTCGCTTCCGCTTCGTTGCAATCATCACTCGTTGCTGTCCGCCGCCGCCGTTGTCTGTGACGGGATCACCGAGACGTGACTTGACCGATGATGCCTTCGTTGTGCCAAACTTCACCACAGACGAGGAGGCAGCGCCACCAGCTGCCGTAGCTGCTATAGTAACAGACTTTGCAGTCTCACCAACTGGCAGTTTCCTCTTTGTCGTAATCATCACTCGCTGCTGTCCGATGCCGTCGTATGTGATGGGATCACCGAGACGTGACTTGACCGATGATGCCTTCGTTGTACCCAACTTCATCATAGACGAGGCGCCACCAGCTGCCGTAGCTGCCGCTGCCGAACTGACAGACTTTGCAGTCTCACCAACTGGCAGTTTTCTCTTTGTTGTTGAAATCATCACTGGTATTGGCCGCGTGCCACCGAGACGTGACGTCACTGATGACGTCACGACAGCGTCACTCTTTGCTGGTCCTACATTCACAGCAGCAACCACGTGACTACCTGTGGTTAAAGTAAGGGGAAGCTAGGGATGGCTCATTAGGGTTGTGACTTAAAGATCTGAAAAAATTCTGGAAATTTCCACGAAATTTTAGGGAAAATTTCCCGAAAAATAGCAGTAAACTTCCGGAAAAATTCCCCCATCACCTGCCGTCGAGTACTTGGTACAACTTTAACCAGTGGCTATTATTATGCTTTGCAGCCATTCTATGAGAACTAATGATGGGTCAATATCAGGTTTTTAAAATCAGTACTATATCAGTATTTTCTAACATGGAATGTCAACGATACCAATGTGGGTGATACAATAATGGTGATGCGAGTAGCGACTATGCGATTGATAACGTTGCACGACTCAAAAGGTCAAGTTCGAGACAAGCTTCTAGTTGCTATTAATTATTGCATAGAACATTAATCTATGCAGCTTCCTGCTTACTACTCGACTGCAAATGGTTCCGGTTTCCCACCACAGTCTGTGTGATAAGATTTCCAGTCATCCAGCCGGACAGAAGCAACTTCCAGCTTACTTACCATCTACATCCACCATAAACTTCCATGTCTGTGTGAATAATTCATCAGCAGAAACAGCAGCACCAGCTTACCCAATCTGTCAAGCACGGTTTTCACAAGCGCACTCTTCCCAGCTGAAGATGTGGCCGGGACATATGATGATGATGATGATGATGATGAAGCTGCCAGCACGCCGCCCAGACGAGAGAAAACAGACGACGTCTAGACACAGCACAGCACGCATCAGTGTAATTAATACGGTTTTTAGCCGACCGTACTGGGCAGCATGGTCGCGCTTATGGTACGATGTTCTGTCCGTCTGTCTGTAACCTTTCGTATTGTGGCTAAACGGTACGTCGTACAGGGTCGGCGATGGTACCGTTGGATAGGGCGTTGGTAAGTTCCTATAGGCTGTCAATAGTAACCATGTCGCTAACTGCAGCTGTTTGGCCGC
>Ga0209052_1000258_pt1 | contig 16276 bp, 8 predicted proteins | sample WorMetHEROISLAND_2_FD_187409 | JGI IMG/M metagenome (GOLD analysis project Ga0209052, IMG submission 187409) | Marine gutless worms symbiont microbial communities from Max Planck institute for Marine Microbiology, Germany - Olavius sp. 4 HERON... | ecosystem: Host-associated > Annelida >...
GGAGCTAACCAAGCGCAGACCGCCTGATAGGAACAACCATACTACACGTCACCAGTCCCAGGTGGCTGGTGATTTGTTCGGCTTCACAGCCGATGTTTCGGCTTCACAGCCGATCACTGTGACCTTATGGTTACATCGGGGTTGCGCTTTGGGCCGAACTGATACGGCCTCAGCGCTGGGCAGGTGTAACAACCTGCATGCCCACCCCGAAGGTAAGGTAAGGTAAGGTAAGCTGAGTTTTGTGCCACTGACATCAGTCACTACTGACTAGTAACGTCGACCTTTCATACGCAAACATCGCGGTAAAGCTTAATCTGATCTCAGTATGCGAAATGAAGCCGAGGGGAAATACTCGTCCTTGTCGCGTTGTCCAGGTTACTGGTTGATTCAGAGCCAGCCAGGCACTGGACAGAAACTAGAGTCAGTCACGTAGGTGCCTGCAGATATCCGGTCCACTCTCACTGCCTGGAAGATTAAACAGCGTGGCTAATTCATCGCCGATAATGCCAGACGCGTACCGTACGGAGAAAAACACGCGACCAACTTCATTCCATACAATGGCTAAGCAGCGTGCACGTAAAAACCTTTACACACAGGCACACCTTTACATCATAAGATTGAGATGAGCTCGTATATAGGGGAAGGTGTATTTTGCGGAATGCAGAATGCGGAATACGGAATTTCGAAAACGTGTAATTTGCGGTGATATCAGACGCGGAACGTTCTGCAAAATACACCTTATAAAAATTCCGCAACAAAATTCAAAGTAGTCAACTTACATGTTACGTTTATAGTTATGACGTTGAAAGTTCGAATTTGGTAGGTTTTATATGACAGACGTAACACGTGGGGTGCGTTTTGCGGCAAAAATTAATCACCAAAAAAATTCGCCATGCCACGCAGAACTGGCGTAAAAACAGCTTGCCATGCATGCTGAGGTCATTCGGTGAAACATCAAGCTCAAGAGGCCAACGAAGCTTAGACACAAAACGGCACTAACATTAATAATTGAAAAAGAACGGATACCGAACTGTAAGTTGCAAAGGCGTGTATGAAGCGACAGAAATGAATTGAACTGAACTCGCAACTCTCAGTTCAGCTTAGCCATGCTACAGTACACATGACTCCGATCTATGAAACACGGCTTAGTACTCTAAGTTCAGCTGCGTTCAGCTGCGTTCATTTACCTCGCTTCGTACACGCCTTACCACGTACGCCGAGCATATGCGTTACAGTAAATCTGTGAAATCGGGGATTTCGTGAAATCACTAGTAAAAGTAAAGTAAAAAGTTAGATTATATTATAGTGCGCTCTAAAGCTTAGCTTAGAGCTTAGCTTAATCTAGCGCACTTATTAATCACCATAACCTTAGGCGCCGAAAACTCCGTTTTGTACCGCAGTTTCTTGGAGCTGAGAAACTGGGGAGGCAATGTGTGTAAACAACTTGCCCAAGGTTGCTACCCAGTGGAATAGTGGCGCGACCCGGGATGAAACGTGTGAAATGACTAAAATAAAAGTTAGGCTTAGCGTTATGGTAGTTAACCCTAACCTTAACTCGCCAATCCAGTCATTTCATGAATTCAGCAGTGATTTCACGAAGCCCCTGTTTTCACAGATTCACTGCAACACATACAGACAGACCTTGTTGGCAGCGATGACGCAAGGAATTTCGTCGCGGTTCGGCCGCTGTTCGCCGATCTGTTCCCACAGCTGGGCGACTTCGTCGAACGACTCTCTGCTGTCGACAGCGAAGACGAGCAGGAAGGCGTGGGCGGTCGAGATGGACAGGCGACGCATCGCCGGGAACTCGAGATTACCGGCCGTGTCCAGAATATCAACCTGCACGGACAATCAACGACAGTCCGCGTATGTACGACACATGGTAATACCGGCCGGCACCAAATTTGGTCACAACAAACCGGAGACTCTATGGTGTCGTACGGCAAAAGTGTCTATCTCACCTGGGCCTGAATCAGTACCGCGTCGCAACAGACGGACAGACAGACAGACAGACGGACAGACAGAATTACGAAAGCTATTACGCGTTTAGCACTGCGTGCTGATGCGTAAATGAATCAGATTTGATAAATCCGATGTAGAGAGGTAATCCTTCGCTGAGCAACGTGTAAAAAATTCATCACAAGGAAATGAAGCAGGCAGTGAATGAATGATTGATCGAGCGATGGACGATGCTAACGGTAAGTATAGAGAACTGAAGACTGAACGTAATAACCGCTCAATGTCACCGGCTATTGTATTCGCTCTGTTGCTGCGTTTCCAATTGTCGCTATGCGTAGTTTCTGCCATTTCTCTTTATCTATTCATGCATTCACGCTAAGCAACGTTCCACAGTTTCCCGTAACTACGTTTGGTCCTGAGTTATTCGGCACAGAGAGCCTTTGATGGCCGGCCCGGCGGTGCACCCTCACCACACCAGTGGTCTGCCGGTGTCCGGCGATTGTATCAGCAGCAACTGAGGGGTTAGTCGCCGGGTCGCGGAAGAGCAAGACAGAAAGCACGACTTGCAGTGCGACAAAGAAGAAGAAACAACCTTTATTGAACCCAACTCGGTGACGCATGCAATCGGCCGTAAACCGTGCCATCGCCAACGTGGTAGTCGACGCATTACTACCTCTAAGCATCGTCGAAGGAAGGACGTGACTACACTGCAGCCTAATCGCCACGTGTTGTCGCAGCTCACTGCGTGCTCTTCTCGTCGATGAGGCGGCGACGATGAAGAAGCTGGTTTCGCTGTTCGAAATGCCTATATGTTTGTGACCGTGTACTGACTGACGTTTTTGCTGCGACTGTATAATTTTGTGAGATGCTTCACAGATGAAAAAAGGAGAATATCGGTTAAATAAGAAGAAATGTGTTTCTTTGAAATATTTGATAATAGTGCTTGAAGACAAAACAAAGCATTGAAAAGTTACTTGTACTTGTACTTTTTTACTTTTCAAGTACTGAAAAATGGGTACTTTTTAACTTTTACTTGAGTAACTTTTTGGGCGTTACTTTTACTTCTACTTAAGTAACTTTTTGGCCAGTTACTTGTACTTTTACTTAAGTACGCAAACTCGGTACTTGTTACAGCACTGGTTATTCCACAATGTGCAAAATATGCCCAACCATATTGGTAGTGCCCGTTTCAGGGGCGACCACAGGCATGGATGAACGGAAAATTGTTCCACTCTCAGTAAAAATGGGTAAGTGTATACTTTATGTATATACTTTATGCGGACACGCTGAAGTTTGCGACACGACGTGACAACCGTCCACAAAACGCAATGTGACCATTTATCTAGTATATTTGGCGCGACTGTAAATACGAGAACTGGACCACGAAGTCGCGACGAAGAGTGAAAGGGAAATGTAAAAACCGCCTAAAATATTCCGCTGGCGCCCGTTTACCCACTTGGTGTGATTTTCTGTTCAAAGGGACGAATAATACTAACGCCTTGCTATAATTTCCGTCCGCTGCACGAGAACGCACGGGGGAAGGGTTCAGGTCTCACGCAAGCACATAGCCATAGATTGCGTCCACGTAATCTGACAGTTTGCTCCAGTTCTGTTCCTCGCCTGAAATTTCACACCGTAATCTTTCGGATTCAGTAATTATGACTACAAATTGTTTTTCTTTCTAGCTGCACAAAAATGCTTCAACTTTTGAATTAAACTGTTCAAAAACGGGCAGAAGCGCGGATGATAATAATGCCAGCGCGAAACGCACACGTCCGGATGTCCTCTTGTACGATATGTTCGACAGTCAGAGCTTATAGCCTACAGTATGATCCAACAACAGTACGACATCACACGAAATAAACATTTGTGTGATTGAATAAATTCTATTAGAAAAAGAGTTACACAATTATGATATATCTATCGGTCTGTACTATGTATAGACTACAGCTTACACGGAGAAATGACGCTGCCTGCCGTCCACTACGGACTGGCGTCTGCTAAGCTTATTAGTCTCTATACTGCAGTCTTCCGTCCCAGTGGACAAGAAATGCATAGTTACAAACAGAACCGTAGTACTATTTAAATCTGTTTTCATTATTATTTACGATCCGGTCGTATTTTGTAACATGACGTATTTCCTGCGTCCGTCTATATTTTTTCTTCAGAATGAAGTATTAGTTCACATAGGTCTATTCCTTCCCCATTCATCCCTGTCCATAGGGTCTTTTATGTTCAGTCGGATAATGTTCTACTGCGCGCTGTGTTCACTTTATCATTTTTCAGTCGGACCACTGCAGGAACGTTCTTTTTTAGCTCCTGGACAAAACGACGTTTTTATGATGCCGTGCAATGAGAGAGAGAGAGACAGAAAAAAAACTTATTTGCCACAAAACAACACAAACACAGTAATGCAACGAGCAACAAAATATGACGTCCATTACCCAATGATGATAATGATGATGAAACGATAATCTATATAGCCTAGCTCTCGGCAATTTGTGTTTCATCTTTGCCACATTATTAATAAAACATCGATACTTTTGTTCTGTGCTCCGAGTTTGTTTCATACTGTTTCCTCCTCGCTGCGTGTGTCAATAGACAGTTAGTCTACCATCGGTTTCATTATATTTTCGTATTTTATTATTAACTTCAAATCAGCTATTAAGTCGCCATACAGTGCAGTTTACCTGGACAACGGAGCCGTCGGCGTGAAACGTCCGGCAGTGCAAATCCTCCACGGTCGGCTTGTACGCTTCTACAAACTTTCCATGAAGAAACCTGGACACGATGGAACTCTTTCCGACGCGTCCGGCACCGAGCACGACGAGGCGATATCGCTGCTCGTCGTCCGCCATCTTGACTACTGCAACACACTGCTGCCGCCGCCGCTACTTACTTACAAAACAGAAGCTGGTCTGGCGCACTAGACTTCCCTGCAGACGAGCGCGTCTATCGCCGTTAGGCACAAGCCGAAAGTCTGGTCGTTATTAAAGTCTGCGTGCGCATGCGCGCCGGATGTACGGAAGCTGGAGGCGCCTCGGTGGAAGATCTAGTGGCTGCCGTGTGACAGGCAATCGGCGGCGTTATGTGCAATTACAGTGAGGAGCGACGTGTCGTCGTCACGTCGTCATGTCGACTAGTCTATCAGCCGCACAGTGTCTGTGTGTGTTACACTCAGCCGACAGGCGGCGCCACGCCACGCTAGGCGTCGCCATCTCCATTCGCTGTCATGCGTCGCTGCTGCTGCTGCTGCTGCTGCTGCTGCTGCTGTGAGGGCGATGACTTCGATTACGACTGCTATCACTACTGCAGTAATGCACGGCATAAACATCTCAAGGATCACTGCACGTGGCAATTACAGTCTCAGCCATTTGACGGAGACTGACCGGTGACATTTCCTGCACGTCTTCGTGGCAAACCGTGATTTAATTGCCTCGGACAAATGTGCCCCGTGAGTGACAGTAATGTGTAATGTCTCGACATTACGCGTGTCAAGACATTCCTGTACACGGACGTATAGCCATCACGACATTTGGCATTGCTAACCATTGCTGTCCAGCAACAGCGACCTATTGTGTAGGCCAGTTAAAGATCTGTTTGACGACGACGACATACGGGGTGGCGCAGAAAAAGTGGAACAGACGAACAGTCGGACTGGTTTGGAAACGATTAACTGTTCATTGCAATAATTGCAGCAAAGGGTGGTCATGTTAAACACTTAAAACGGACAGACGAGACGCGTAATGTGGCCTACAGGGAGGTCACATAATAACTACAGGCCTGCATTCATCGGCATCACTGGCGATTGGCGAACCCAGAGATTTCTGGCAGGATAAACCTGAAGACAAAACCAAATTGCCCAAAGCGACGAGTTCGGGAAGTTTCTTCCCAAAAAGATATGTTGGGATTGATTTATTCAAAACATTGCATGTTTGGGAATGTTAACTTCTTTCTTGCTCCATGGCTCAATGCCCGTTGGTGCCCACGACATATTTGACGAGATGGGTCCATTTCTTCCTGTCCATCGCCAATCTGTACAGAGTGCAGATGTCCTTGTTGCACCAGTCCGCTAGGTCGTCAGTCCACCTTTTTTTAGGTCTTCCTCTCTTATTTTTGCCATCCATAATTCCGAAGACGACTTGTTTTATCAGTCTTTCATCTTGCATCCTGCAATGTGACCGAAGAAGTTCATCTTTCTCTCGATCATTCTCTGCATGATCTTGATGTCTGTGCCCGTTCTTTTCATAATATCTTTGTTCTTTATCTTTTGTTGCCACTTTATGTTTAATATTTTTCCTGAGACATTTCGTTTCGAAAGATCTGATTCTGTTCATATCATTTTTCTTGAACGTCCAAGTCTCAGCTGCGTATAGCAAGACGCAAGACTTATAACTTACAAGTGATTTTTCGCAGTGTCACACGGCTAATGAGAGGGATGCATCCGTCATATCCTTTCTGAATCCACCAACAATCACTCAGTCAATCAATCAATCAAAGCACAAAGCCATATATCACGAAGGAATCCGAGTGATTCACGCTATACAGTCTACAGAAACATAGTTTACAGTGGTGTATAGCCAGTTCTCTGGGCTTTTATGCCCAAAACTGCGTTTGCCGCCGGGGCCCGTAATCAACAACCAACTTAATTTGAATCGATTGCGACCCATCTACAACATCAGTTAACGCGTTCACCGACTGATCATAATAGACGTTGCGTTTTATCGCACTGCAGCCGCGGGACCGATATCACCGGTATTTGCGTCACACCGCATTGATTCCGATAAGTCGTTCTTTGGCCGCGAGTTGCGATGTAAACGTGATATCCATGCACAAATGTGATCCTTGTAGTATTGATTATCTGTGTCGTCTTAGAGTTAAATGCTGATTAACTCTTTCTGTCCACGGAAGACTGGATGGATTTGAGCTGACGACAATTTTTGCAGTCTCATTTTTTCCTTCGTTTTTTAATTGTTTATTATCATGTATTCTGTCGAAAACCAAACTACATGCATATGGTATTTCGCAGAAAGCCCTGGCATTTGCAAAATAGCTGTTTCTTCGTCGAATAAATAAATAAAATAATTATATGATTAGTAATTGACGTCGTCTGTGGTTCTGAAGTCCGTGTTAACAACAGTGGATCTCGTTTCATCCGTGCAGAAAATGTTCGACGTCGTCCACGACTACAGTCCCCATCAACTCGGTATGTCGAGATATCAATCGTGTAGTCATCGACTGGATAGCGACGTTTGGCTTTCTGTCAGCAGTGAAACTGTGCGCCAGCTGGTCTGCGTGACTGCAGCCAATCAGTAAACGCGCTGAAGCAGAGGCTTAAAACGTTGTCTTCTCCGGACGGCCAGTCACTGACGAATAGCATCCGGTGCCGTTGTGGCGCTTTCTGTTTTATGCGACTTACTTACTTACTTATTGATGGTTCCTTACAGTCGTCCCGGTCAGTATATAAAAGATCTGCCAATTGCCAGTCGGATATTCTACCAGCGCACGACTGCAACCACCAAGCCTAAAATGTAGTTTAAACTGGTCCAGTACATTACACTATTAGGCGGAATAGCTCCTTGCTGCACAAGCCATAGATGTAAACAAACGTTCAGAAATATGTAATAAAAGTTAAAAACGTTAAAATGTGACAAAAATAACAAAAAAAAAACGTTTGTAAACGTTGAATAAAAAACGTTAATATCAACTACGTTCAACCCCATGCGTAATATCTAATAACTGGAACTCGAAGTACTCAGCGGAATTTTACAGTTACCATAAGTAATTTCTGGGCTTACAGTTGCAGGCCGATACACAAACGACTGTTACTGTGCTCTGTCTTGCAGGTCCACATGTGTTAGACAAAAAATATTAAAAAAAAACAACAACAAAACGTTAGCAAAATTTAAAAAAACGTTAAAAAACGTAAAAACCGTGAAAAATTTAAAAAAAACGTAAAGATACGTTTTTTTACATCTATGGCGCAAGCAATTACGCCTATTCCTACACATTTCTCCGTAGCGTGGTCTGTCGTCTGTCTGTCGTCTGTCACATTGGTGCACCCTGCTTAAACCGTTCGGCGGATTCAGATGCCATCTGGTAGGGGTACATTTGCGGGGTCCAATGACACACGGTGTAGATAGGGTTCCTGACCCCAGGGAAAGGAGAGATTTTGGGGTTAAACCTCCAACCAAAACATGCAATTGCAAACTGCTGCTGCCACCTAGCGAATAGAAACGAGCATCTGCGTGGACAGGCGACAGCGATTCCGTCTCTTACCAAATTAGTTTGCACTGGTTTACATTTATACACTCAGCCGTTGCGTCCACAAGCGACTCGTTATTATGCGACCACGTGACCGCCAAGTCATCGGCGGTCGTTTCGTTTCGTTTCGTTTCGGTCCAGTCGTCTTGTTCGGCGGGGCGACAACAACAACCGCTTTTTGAAGGCGTCACGTAAATCTCATCAGCCAAGCCGCGGAGGACGCCAGCGCGGACGTAAGCGTTGAATCTCTCCGTCCGTCATGGAACAACTGGGCAACATCTCGCGCTATTGAGACGAGTGCGCTGCATGTAAGTCAAGCAGCGTATTACTTGCTGCATCCGTCGTTCGAAGAAGGTTAAGCAGGGTTTACATCCAACGCAACGCACGCAACGTAAGGAACGTAACGAAATTACGTCATTATTGGAGAGGCCAATCACAGCCGGTGAAAACCCCGCTTTATGCTTTCGACCGTGTCAGTTTGTTTCGTGCAAGATTAGGCTACTCGAAAAGTTATCGATAAATTTTGATGCAAAAGTTTGGAGGACTATGGCGAGGCCCAAAGACCGAGTATGTTCGATATCCGTGTCTAAAAGCTTTATAAAGAATACTGCATTAAGTCACTTTTGTTCGCCAGGTGGCAGTCCTAGTCCCGGCGAAGGTTTGTGCTATCCCAGCTTTTTTGCATAGAAATATCAGATTAACCTGACGCCGGTTGTTAAAGATAACAAGAACGACGATAATACGGAAACTGGTTTCACGTTGTGCGTGAGTCGTAGCCGATCACGGGCAGTTTAACTTCGGTTTCAGCTTAATTGTCATAAGACATGAACTTTTACCGGTTACATATGATTAGATGTTAGGCTATCAGACAATTCTTGATTTTTTTCGGTCTTCTTTTCATGGTTAAGTTCAACTAACATCTTTATTATACGCAGTGTACGTGGGCCTATGAACTTTTGAAGCTCGTATAGTTGATTTGCATTACCGTATATTATGTGCGTTCTTGCGTTTTGACAAATAACGTTAATAAAGAATATGAATGAGGAATAAATGAATGAATGAATGAAGGAACGAACGAATGAATGAATGAATGAATGAATGAATGAATGAATGCAACATTCATCCATACAGTCTGTGTCGTCAGAACTGCAACATAAATTACTATTAGAGCAAAGAAAGCGTGGACGACATCGCCATGCACTGATTCTCGCTGTCGCTGACCACATCGTGACCGCGGCAACGTTGGGCAGTACAATGCACTAACGTTACGTCAATATTTCCATATGAATGCACGTTAGCGTTTTATAGTGACAAAGAAATCTATTTTTCACTGACGAGATCGGAGATCCGCCTACCTGTGGGATCGACCAAGCTTGTGCATGCTGCCTGTAGGCTACGTACAAGAAATCTGAGCTAATGCTCATGAGACGCGCCACAGCATCAGTTTAATTTCGTACGCAGGTTGTCTTGGTCTGTCTCCAGTATATTTCAGCGAAAATTCACTATAGGCCTAAGTGTGCGTCACAGCCTAAAATGGCAAAAAAATCACTTAAAACCCATATTTTTGGGGTACAAAGTCGTTCGAGGTCATCGATGTTGGTACCCCCGGAAAGCTCGTCAGCAGTGCTTGTTATGATACGTAGCAAATCTGTGTCTATCTGCAACCATTCTCGTGCTAGATTAGTCGACAATAGCAGAAATCGCACGTTTTCAAGGGGGTACCCAAATTTGATTCGCTGGTATAGAGGACTACAGCTGTGGCGCGTAAAAACTGTTTACGACAACATTCAACTTGTCTGCACTTTTATTACCGACAGCGACAGCGTATCTATGCGATTATTACCTACATGCTGCAGTTGGATTGTTTTAGAAAAGTCAACGCGTCATAAGCCCGAAGTTACCGTTGGTTGAAGAAAAAGATTTAATTTTAAATAATCCAGTGAATTGTTTTGACCGTATATAAAGTTTTCGTATCGCGAGTGTTTCGAAACAATTAGATCTGTAACGGACGTGTTGATTCGAGTATTCGCTATCCGGAAGTGTTGCGACAAATCGTAGACCGCGAGACAAGTAAAAACTGGAATTAGACTCACTGTTGCTGTGTGGCATGCGTGACAGGAACGTGTATATTCAAGAAGAAAATAATCAAAGTACACGTGAAGATGCGGAAAAATAGCGCTAAGCCTGGAACGAACGCTTGAAATCAAGCGATGAAACAGTCGCATCGGAGAGGATAACGTCTAATGATACTAGTTACACGCGAAATAACAGGACATCAGTTCACACGAATGTTCTTCCCACAGCGACGTCGATAAAAGCCAATCAGCGAGCACAGTGCCTCGAGGCAGAAAAATGCGATGTATTCTACATGTATTCTGTAGTTTTTTTTCAGCTGGTTGTTTGCTATGTGATTCAACGATGTGATTGTTATTCACGTTTTTAATGTTTGTGATGCAATTTCATAATTTTTTCTCTCGTGTTTAGACTGTGTTTTGTTTAGTGTTTGCGGATATTATTATGTTCCCTTTTTTCTCCTTGTATTGTATTCTGCACTTGTTTGCGAATAAAATGTATTAAAAGCCATAAAATGTTCCGTTAAACTTTTGTCCACAACTTGCCAAATACTAACCGATTTTATTTTTTCACTGGCGCATTCTCGAAACACTTGCAGAAACAACATTGTTAAATATCACACCACAACTTAACTGCGTCCCTACACTACTTTGTGAAATATGAATGTAACAACAACAAACAATAATAGGACACAAGTGTTTTGGTAAACGAAAAAGAGACTTCAGACGAGCATCGCAGTGAATGATCCGTATGATGCTAGACTCTGTTAGACTCGTCTTTATGGACATCTGGCGTGTTGAACGATGTCTCTGTGGCTGGTCTTCCTGGCTTGGTAGGCCTACCAGTTCATCCACAGCTGGTCACGCCGTCCTCTTCAGTAAGCGTGTCCTTCGGTTTGCCGATTTGGTGTCTCTGATCGCTGCTTCCTGTTTTCCGTCTTTTTCACCTAAGCGCCCCGACCTTTCCTTTCGTTTTTCCCCAAAATTCCGTCAGTATCCTTTGAACTTCTGTAAGTTCTTAATCGATAAATTGCGTTTGTCGCTAAAAGGCATATGTTACATTAAATATTTTGTCATTGTATAAAAAATACTATTTGCAATAATATATTTGCATTTGTTGACGAATACCGAAAATGAATGTAAAACTAAACGTAATTAATTCCAGTAAAAATAGTAAAAAAAATTGTTTTAGAAGACAAGTTATTGCATGTATTTATTCTGGGATAATGACTCTTCAAAACATGTGGCAAATATTTAATAATCCCTTTACGGCAAGTTGTACACAGAGTGTGCCAGTGCGATAATTTTAAAATCGGCCAATATTTTGCAAAGATATGGACAAAAGTTTAGCAGCACGTTTTTATGGTTCACGGTGTACATTATCTCACAGCCTGAGCCGTCACGTTGCGTGATTCACGAAAGTCCACACACAGCTAATCATGTCGAGTGCTTTTGGCAACGCAGATTCCAGTCACGTCCGACTGCTTCGAGTAAGGTTTGTCCGCTGCCAAATTCAATTTGCAACGATACGCGCCGGAACACCTGCGCAAAGTTGTCCAGCAGTGACATCAGCGATGTCGATGTCGTAACATCTGCAGCTGGCGTACGTTGTCGTCCCGCGCTGATAGGCTGCAGCCATCCAGCGCAATTACTCCACTATCAGCATACAATCAGCCAACATCCGACAGCCGGAGAAGAGTGTCTTTTGTACTATCAAACCGCACCGAGGAGAAGTAGCCTATAGCGGTTGATCGGGCTGTGTATGAAATGGCGTAGGCGCCAGTGGATATTGACCTGCACTAGCGGAACCCCACGAAACCCCGTAGAATATTTTGTTACTGTGGGGCAAAAATGCATTGAACCTCAATTTTTAATATTTGCACCAAAGGCCGATCACAGCATCACGTGTTTGCGCATGCTCAGTGAGTGCTATGATCGTATGTTGTCTATGCTGCTGCTAGTCTGGAAAAGCATGGACGTTGTTGTGACATGAAAAATGACAGTTATACTTTGGGCAAAAACTGATCTTATCTCCCACATAACGACCTAAACTAACCCTAACTCACGCATGCCGGTAATTTCCGATAACTGGTGTGTATTTCACCATGGCATACAAATAAAGGGTTAACACCGGGGACGCCTACCGTGCCAACACACCGCTTTTTTGAGACCATTATTTTAATCTTACAGGCCTAGCAGTAGCAACAAGCGGTCGTGCAGCGCACCTGCGCCTGTTACAAGAGCTAATGAAACGTGCTGAAGATTGATACGGTCGACGTTAACTGTTTGACTAGAGCCGAACACGCATGCAACAGACTGTCGGCACGATAGACGAAACGAACGGCGCCTGGTCTACAGCACACCGTTTCCTGCTGACAGTAGTGACAATACAATCTCTGGTGTAGGTGTATCGGTTTAAGCAACTGGTTTGAAAGTTTAAAGTCATCAAACGACGCCGGTCTAGAGCAGATAGTTCTACAGAGCGGTGTACAACGTAAAGGCCCGCGCTGAATTATTCAGTTCCACGTACAAGAACGAAATTTGGCGACAGAGCCTTCTCGGTGGCCGGGCCAGTCGTATGGAACAGTATTCCTCCAGCAGTTCGTGAAGCAGACACTGTTAGCTCGTTCAAACGCAAACTCAAAACCCACTTTTTTCTATGTGCTTCGACGATGTTTCATTTTGACTTTTGTAATGCACTCCCGGTCCGGGCTCGAGTAGGGAGCGGCACTATAACTGCCATCTACTACTACTACTACTACTACTACTACTACTACAAACTGCACACGTTGTCGTTGAAGCATTGTTTTGGCATTCAAAAAAACTCCAGTCTGACTATATCAGTACTCCGAGACTTCGGCATCATCTCTAGTTGCGTGTAAGCTCGCGGAACGTAGGCCCTACTGTCAATATTTAGTTGAACGAAACGCGGGAGATTACATAATGCTAGAGTACATCAGTCTACGTGTAACTATTGGGCTAAGACATTACTCGTGTATAATTATTAAGCTTATAATGTACAACGCAGTGGCATGGTGATAAGTGGGGGCCCCAAGCCTGCACTACAAGTACAACGTCTTCACTGGTTCCCTGTGAAGGCACGAATTCAGTTCAAGATTGCCACCGTGATGCACGCTACTCTTAATCAACGTGGGCAAGCATACCTAAACAATATCATCAAATTCAACACAGAAGAATCTGGACGTCGCCATATCCGTTCCTCTACAACCAACGCAGCTGTTGTCATGAGGACACGGACCCAGTTTGGGAAGCGCGCCTTCACCGTCTGCGGTCCAAGTATCTGGAACCAGATTCCTCCTCACGTCAGAAACCTCCATTCTGTCCCGGCTTTTCGCAAAGCTCTAAAGACTTATTTGTTTTCAGAGATCCTCTAGACACCGTAATGCACTATCGGTCTCACTGCTGTAGATAGGGCACTACAACATTCATGATTGATTGATTGATTGATTGAAGTGCTACGTGTGTTTGCGACGTAGACATGGAAAGACTATCGACTGAGCTGGAACGCCAACGAGTTTGGCGGAGTTGATCGTCTTCGTGTTCCCGCGTCAATGCTCTGGTTACCGGACATCACTCTATGGAACAAGTGCGTGAAACGCTCAACGTTTAAATACACAGACGCCGACGTTTCCTTTGTTCTCTGGGCGCTAATTGGTTTCATCTTCAGCACCAGCAGCCAGGGATGGTGTATAGATCGCAGGAGACGACAGATTATAAGGATGACTCTGTATGTGACACAGTAGGACGATGGGTGATTATTGACTAATGTTTACAGCAGCGTCGCTTGCCACGTACAATTTCAATCGCGCAAGCATTATATTGTCGCCGTACCGTCGATTGTCATACGCGCTGCTGAATTCATCACTGTGCAGCTGAGAAGTTTTTTGAAAAATTTAAAATGTCAGTAATGCTAATGTCAATGTCACACACATTCACTTTTAACATACATGAACGTGTTGCGTCACCGTCTTCCATCACTGTTGCCCATTGCGCCCTTGCATAATTCTATCGTGTTATGTACGGAAAGTCGGCGAGAGTACTTGCAGGGCTTGTGTGACTGAAGTTCTACCTGCAAGCGATGCTACTGTGTATAGGCCTACAGAATCATTAGGGTCAGAAGAAATTCTCGAAATCGCGGAAGCCTGTCGCGATTTTTGACAAATGCCGCCATTTCGCAACGCGATTGTCCAAGAATTAGTGATTGCACACACCAATTAATTTACACACTTTTACATATTAATTGGAAGTGACTGAATGACAGAATAAGTTACGTGTTAAAATGTTTACGCCTGAGACCCGACAGACGGACAGTCACATCACTGTCATCTTAACAGAACCGTTGTGAAATAACATGCTGGTGATGCTGTTACATAAATCATAGGCCTAAATGATGTTTTAGTGACAAAAAACTAAGCAACTTGATGCCGTGATTTTGCCGCGAATGTTCCTCGATTTTTGCCACTTTTTTCAATTGTTTACGGCGAATTTTGGCATTTTATACCGCGATTTTCTTCTGACCCTAAGTATCGTCGTCAGCAGCCCGGCATTATTTTGCTGTGTACTACGTTAGCTATAATTCAAAGATGTTTGCTGCACTAGCAGCTGTTGCAATGTGGTAAATGAACGGCAGAGGCAATAAGGCAGCAATCGACACATTAAACATCGGCGTGACGATGTAGGCCTACCTGCACGCCACCGTATCGACTTGCAGATTAGGCTATTGCTGAAGGGCGTTATCTATCCTGTATCCTACTGGGCATCCTGTAGGCCTAATTGCATTTGCATAGGCGCGTGCGCTTGCATATGTCGGTCTGCTGATACTTTTGTCCAACTATGCAGCGCACGGGAGGAGAATGCAGCGGCTGATCTGGAGACACAGTTCGTCTCGATCCACTCAGACGGACTGGTGCATTGGGCAATGCCGATTGGTCAGTCGGTCGCCCACTGTCCGATGGACGTCACGTGGTTTCCGCTGGACACTCAGAACTGTCCACTCATCTACGAGTCCTGGTCAATGCCGAGTTCAGAGCTGGTCCTTAAACCGGAAAAACTGGCGGTCGACTTCGCCTACTATCAAGAGAGCTCGGAGTGGTATCTCATAGGTAAAGATGCTATAAGTAAATAAAGTAGTTTCTCCCATCATTACCAGCAATAACAATAATTCGTTCTTTTACTTTACTTTATCTCCTCCCTGATGCCCACTGCCATAAGTTATGAGAGGTATCACAAATTTAGGTTCAATGTTGAACGTTGTGTATTTTATATTTTTTACTCCTCGCGCGCTACGTTCCTAACGTAGCGAAGAGGAGTATATGACATCAGTTTAATGAATAATGAGGACCGACCGACCGACCTTCCTCGATGTAAATGCTCATAACTTTGGTTGTATACAAGATAGATTCGTAATTGTTGGTTCTAGATGGTTTTCGGGGACGGCCAATTCAACGGGGTCATTTAAATTTACCTCCGACCGACCCTTGTTGCCATGGCAACGAAATTTGAGACAAAATTGGCTATAACTCGGCTTATATGAAAGACATCTCCAAGATCATTGTGTCTAGCAGAGGGTTTTCGGGGTCGGGCTATTGAACGATGTCAGTCAAATTCTACCACTGCCGACCCTGGTTGCCATGGCAGCGAAATTTGAGCTAAAATTGGCTATAACTTGGCTTATATGAGAGATATCTCCAAGATCCTTGCGTCTAACAGGGGGAAATAATGCGCGAGGAGTACATTAGATCGGTCACAATCTAAAATATTTCTTGTAGATGCTTAAGCGTCCGTGTGTCTGTCTGCATGCCGTCAAACAGTTTATCGTGTCACTCAAAACGCACTGTGTGCGCCACAGCACGCAGCGTGTCTGGAACCGACTTCTGGCCGTCCCGTCTCAGTCTGCTGGCACGGATCGTATGCAGCTGCTGCTGCTGCAGGGTGAACGCGCAGTTGATGCACGTTGGATT
>Ga0209052_1000260_pt1 | contig 16192 bp, 4 predicted proteins | sample WorMetHEROISLAND_2_FD_187409 | JGI IMG/M metagenome (GOLD analysis project Ga0209052, IMG submission 187409) | Marine gutless worms symbiont microbial communities from Max Planck institute for Marine Microbiology, Germany - Olavius sp. 4 HERON... | ecosystem: Host-associated > Annelida >...
CCACCAACCTCCTGTGGAGACTTAGCGCCACGATGTCATCACTGCCTCAGGGACTGCCGTCCCCTCCTTAATTTCTTTGGGGGTCATCATATATATGTACGCAACCAGAGTACCTATCCACCAACACCCGTCTAAAATTTGTGGGGTTGAAATATTCAACGTCTGTCATTTTGAGTTTTCTAGCTACCTCTCGAAACTTAACGCCGTGACGTCATGCATGCCCCAGGGACTACCCTCGCACCCAAATTTGCAATATCGGTGTTAAAGCTCCCCGCTCGACTCCGACCACGCTGAGTGTTGGTATGTAGTGGCAGAAGTGGATGAAGCAAGCTGTGTACCCCAGGCTATGTCAACACCAGTTGCTACCGCGGACACACCAGCCAGCTCACCAGCTCAGCACAGCCGATCTACACCATTCAGTCAGTAGCTTGTACATTTACTTACTTACTTACTTAGTTACGGTGTTGTATAAGCCCCGCGCTGCATCAATGCCAGTTGGTACAGCATTTATTTGCTAAATTGCAATTTGTGTATACATATCCAAGAATAAAGTACAGTACTTAGCCGAAGTTTGAACTCTCGTATTGCATTCTAGTGTTTTTTAATGTCATTGCAGGCAACAAAGTTTTCCAAGATAAAATTCCAAGGCAACAGACATTGAAAATTTCGAATTTCATTGATTCCTAATACTGTCTTGTTCTCAACATTCTGGAGTAATGCCGAAAAATTGGCTTGCAAAAAAATAAAACCAAGTGTGTGGGTACTTTGGCTCAGTCGACTGAATGCCATTAATAGCATTAGCCTATTAATACCATTACTGTTCAGATTACTGTGTGAAATACATTTCCTGCAGTTGATGGCTTCAAAGTTAGTTAAATGTACAATTACAATACGAGAGGCGTTCAATAAGTCGTGATAATCAATGTATTAGACTAAATTTTTTCACAAATTCTATGTAAGTAAAATGTACATTCTCTGCGAACAGTGAACACATATGAGTTTGTTGTGGATGAGATGTCGTTATAATTTATGACATCACAGACCGTTAAATGGAAATGATTCGCAGCATTAACTCAAACAGCCTTGCATCGTACGTTGTTGTGCATAGCGGACATCATGCAAATAAGATATCAGACTTCGAAACATATAGTAGTTACTGGGGGTCAAACTGCACGGTGATCTTATTGTATGGAGCCAGAGTCACGAGTAGTTTGTTGGGTACTCACAGACTTGTGGACTGGACGGCAGTGCCAGATTTATGGCATAGTGCATGGGGCTCGCTCCTGGGCTCCCGCACATCAGGGGTTCTCACATAACAAGTTTTGAATGTTGCTTAACATTTTATCAAGACATCGGATATCATAAACTGTTTACTTTTCGATAACTACATAGATAAATCCGGCTGCAGACTGGAGAATTGTTGTGCAACAGCGAGCTTAATTCTATGCTGCTCGTGTTAACACTTCAAAGTGTTTCTGTTTAACGTGCTGTGACGTCATAAATTACAGTGATGTCACATCCACAACAAACTCACATGTGTTTATAGAGAATGTATGTTTTGCTGATATACAGAATGTGAACTTTCTTAAGTCTAATACACGGATTCTCATTACTTATCGAATGCCCCTTGTATTGCATGAATCGTGCAAATTTTTTAATGCAAAATTTACATATTTTGAAGGTAGACTGTGGTTACGTGTAAAATGAAAAATTTCTGCAACTTTTTGGCAAGATGTTTATAAGTTTTGTATACTAGATGTAGCCAAGGCTTTTTCTCAGGTAAACCTGCATAGTGTCTGTTAAAATGGCCGCAAGAAAATAGTTGCAGAATTGTGTTGTAAAAGTTTCTCTGTTGGATTGTATGTTTTGAAGATAGACCATGTGCAGTTAGATGTAAAGCGAAATACTTCTGCAACTTTCCTGCAAGACGTGTGTTGAGGTGGTTGCATGCAAACAGTTACAGAATTGTGTTGTAAAAGTTTTATTGGCTTGTTTGCTATCGCCACAGTTCCGGGCATGTTGTCACGTATCTCGTCGCCGGCGGTGAGTGCACGAAGTAGTCCACTTCAGCAACTCGTTTCTAGCCCAAGCTTCGACCGGAAGGTAACTCTAATAGTCAGCTTTAACCCATAGGGTGTGTACTGTATTTGGTGGAGCTTGCTTAGCCTTTTCACACATGCTTCAAAGTGTTTCCATACCACCTTGCTCGTTGCGTGGGTCAACAAGGAGCTCGCAGTCTGGTCCCGGCTTGTCAGCTGGCTGTGATAAGTGCAGCCAAAATTTTTGATATTAGGAAATTGTATGACCAAGGAATTATGGCGCAGTACTCGTTGGAGGTGCAGAATCGCTTCTCTCTGCTGAGCACAGAAGAAGCGTTGACTGGCCACTGCAGCCTGTTGCACAAACATCCTTTAGAACTCGCGAGGAAAATTTGAACGAAGATTGGCCCACACTACCAGCTGCAGTAATGTAGGTTCTGTGCATGTTCGCACATCTTCTGTCAGTGATTTGCTCATTCAGCAGGTTTATGACAGCACTGAAATGTTTGCCAAACACTTCAGCTACTTTCTTCAGATCATGTCATTGCTATTTCCCATCAAGTCCTCTACCATCTGTAAGCCTTGTCTTTTTCCGCCATCATCCTTTCTTTAATTTTTATGCAGCATTCCACTGTGCCATGTGTTAACATAGCATCTTCAGACTGTCACATCACAGTGATTGTGGTATTGCAAGATGTGCAGCGTGGCTGTTCTTGTTGCATTCCACTGTGCCATGTGTTAACATAGCATCTTCAGACTGTCATATCACAGTGATTGTGGTATTGCAAGATGTGCAGCGTGGCTGTTCTTGTTGTGATGACAGCTGCAGGAGAAGCATCTTCATCGTCAGATTGACTTGCTGAGAACTCAGAAGAACACCGCTGAGGAAGCTGTTAGGAGTCATGAAGAGGAACTCTATGAGAAGAGTGAGTGTGATTTTGTCCACGCATGTCTCTTCTCATCTGATCTAGTGTGTAGTAATAGTGAACGACAATGTTTATGGTGCTGTCATTGTGGCACTGCGAGAGTTCATCCGGTTCATGTGATGAACATAGCATGAGCGCTGGGCAGCTGCCGATCTTTGGGCCTAGCCAATCAGCTTGAGCCACAAATCTGCCAAAAGTGGCAGCTATAGTACTACGCTTACATCGCCATTTATTAATACTCAGCCCAAAAGCTGGTGCTCATTTTACCATGCCACGGAGGGTAGAAGGCTGAGTTGGCTGGTTACTTACCTAGTCTAAAACAACTTGATATACCACAAGTGTCATAGTTTTGACAGTGCTGAGCCATTCTAGGTGTGGTTCCAGGACTGAGAACCTGGCGGAATTCCTCATATTTTGGCTCATTTGCCTGCAGCCTGCACGTATACCAGATGTGGCCAAAAAGTACCCCCTAAAGTTTCATACCATTTTTAGCAATCATTCGGAAGTTTGAAGTGGAATTTTATACGTTTTAACCTGTTTTTAATAGCATAGCAGTGCCGGAGTTCACTTCACTATAACTACACATTAACACGCTCACTGTTTGGTTTTAAACATTTAGGAAAATATTAGATTTTGCAGTTGCCTCCTCTGGTGTTTCTATGCATGTGGACTAGCTTTAATTCTGACTGACCAGTGACCACTGTCTGGAAACTCTGGAAATGCCCAGGAATTTGACATCCATCAGGGAATTGACCTTGAGTCAGGAAATTGTAGGAATAAATCTTGCTCGGTCAACTTCCTGTTGCAATACAGTGCTGAGCTGTGATTGGTTATTATTATACAATGCTAAGCGTGTTGTTGTCATGATGAGCCCATTAGACCGGTGCGTGAATGGGGGTGGGGGGCAGATGCCCCGAAGAGATTAGGAATTTTACAAGATTCTCATGGTCCTGGAACACATCTGTGATGTCAGTGGAGTCACCAAACAACAACAGTGGGGAATAAAGTTGGCGAGTTGGCTGAGTTGGCGTTACTGCTGCCCATTTTGGACAGAAGAGAAGTAAATGTTCAGCTGTTTCCTGCCTATTACCATAATGAGGATAGATTGGAGACGTAATCTGGCCAATGAAAGCTTAGTACAAAACTGTGCAAGTTAGTGACAGTCCAGGCTTATCTGTGATTGGTCAGTGTTATACAGTGCTAAGCTGTGATTGGTTGTCGTTGTACAGATGCTGAGCTGGAGCACCTGCGCCGTGAATTGGCTCAGAGTCAGACCAGAGTGCAGCGGCTGGAGTCAGAGAGACGTAATGAGATGGACTCTGCTAATGACACGTCAACACAGAATGACCTTGAGACACTGAGACAGAGGTCAGTGTTTCACACCTCTTTGTATAGCTTTAACTAAAAGTGCTCAGAAAGCACCTATATCACGAAACTTTGTTTTCCATATCTTGATCTCTATCAAAATATAACAAGCGGCATAAGCGTGACCCAGAGCTGAGTATCAACACTTTCAAACGTCAACTGAAGTCGTACTTGATAAGCTTCAACTGTATTCCCTACTGTTATGATATCTGAATAGTATGCTGTCTGTTCTGTGCTCACAGGGTGCATACGCTCTCTGCAGAGCTTGTCGACACAAGACAGCGTGCAGAGTTCTTTGAGAAGGACAATGTCGGCCTGTATGCAGAGATTGCCGACCTACGTCTAACCGCTAAGCGAGTGTCTGAGCTTGACTCATGTCAAAAACGTCTCTCAGCAGCCGAGACACAGGCCACTAAGCTGGAGCAGAGCCTCGCGGACAAGGTACAGGAGATGAATCAGATGTCGGCTTGTTTGGATGAGGCTCACAAAGAGAATGCCGAGTTCCAAGAGCTAACAAGGCACCTTCAGCATGAAGTGAAACGCCTACAGGAAAGAAGTATGTTAAATCTTATTAAGCTGTATAAATTCATCAAATTACAAATGTTATTGACGTTAGGCAACTAATGTTGCATTACAGTGTTGCAAGTAGTAGTAGATACACCTCTACATCGTGAATGTTTACAAGTCGTTTTTTTTTCAAGAGATAAATTATGAACTGTTTTGCATGTGTATCTGCAATCGGCATTCGGCATGAGTAAAAGTGTTCTCTGTTATAGGTTTTGGCATAGAGATGGGTGAGTGTATTTAAGACCCTGTTACCATCTACTACCCAAGGAGCTTTTATTCTGTCTGTGTACACAGACTCTAATGCTATTTAAACCACTTAGTTATTATCTTGCTTACTTACTGGGTATTCCGGATTCAGAATGTTCAGACCCGGCCAGATCTGGATTCTGGATCCGAATCTCGAACAGATCCACAGACTGCGGATCCAATGATCCGTGATACTATGCTTTTGTACTACCAACCTTAATTATTAGTGAGACTTCTATTCCGAGAACAGAAACTGTGCTGTTGGCAGATTATTGTGAACCAGTCATCAGCAGATTATGATTCTGAGTCATTAGACCATATTTCACGTTTGATGTCGATAGTTAAATGCTGACAGTCAAGAATCTGTTAACGTTTAGTGTTTTTAATGTGTGAATTTGCCCGACTCTTTGGCTGGATACGTATTTGGATGGGATCTATAAAAACCATCGGATATCCTACCGGATCTGGATATGGAACCGATGCACCCATACTTACTGTGTTCTGTGTGTATGTGTCTGTCACTCAGTTATTTAGAACAGTGGCTTGGGTGTGTTTTCATTTTTTTGGCATGGACAGTGATGAGTGTATACCGAACACCTAGTGCCCACTATTCAACACTCCTTAGTTCTGTCTATGCATATGTTGACACTGTAACTTACTTGGTTACTAATTTAGCAACTGTGTCTGTTGTAGGCTTTGGCATGGACAGCGGTGAATGCATGGGAGAAGTTGTGGAGAAGAACATGCTAGACCAGGTTTGTGTTTGTTAACGATATACAGTGCATGGACATTTGATTGGGCGACGTTTCACCAGAGCAACAATTAGTCGGGGCAACAGATAACGTGATGCAATATCACTGGGCGAGCAGTCCTACATACGTCAAGCAGCGCAATTAACTTTATCTTTGGACAACTAATACCTGTTAGGTGTTAGCAGTGAACCCTGACTCGCGCACTATCATGAAGCCTAACGAGCCATGCCTGTCATATTTGGAACAAGCAGTGAAAGAGAACTTGTGTAGAGCATGCATAGATACTTGGCATCCTTGAGTACTCTGTACCAGAATGCTGCATGAACAGTACATGCAGTAACTTAGTGTTGCACTCTCTGCAAATAAAAGGTTCTTAATTGTCTACATGTTTACTGTGTTTGTGCAAAACTTGATCAGTACTTGTGTTTAAATTCAATCTTAAGTAAGTTTGTATTACTAACTTTTAGCCCTGTCTGGTCACCCTTATAGTACAGATGCTCATTCTGTGTTATCAGTGCAGTGTGTGACTGTGTGTGTATATGTAGTAACTGACAGGTGCTACAAAAGAATTTATATTAAGTATTCAGTGCAAATGTTGTGGCTCAAGAGTTTTGTCACATAGGAATCATAGACTCATAAGCAATAGTGATTGACATGATGTGCACGATGGTATTGATAGACGACAGTATTCTGACCGATGTACTTTGTCAGTGGACGATTTAAGCGACATTGTACTGCGTGTGGCGACAGATCGTTTATTTTGAGTTTTGCTATTCATTTTGTATTGCTATTCTTTCGTTGTGTACTGAGTGTATATGTATGTTAAATTATCAATAAATAAATAAATATATTACTGCTCAGCAAATTTTTTGTCTACCCTCACGTGACTGCTAGCCACTTGCATCCAGTAGGAGACTGGCTGGTGGTCACGTGATGGTAGGCAAAACAATTTGCTTCATCATTATTAGTCATCTGTTGAGTGTGTCGTTATCCTATTGGCAGTAATCATTTAAGTTGTTTGTGTGTTACTCTGTGCAGATCAATGAGCTGACCACTGATCGTGACTGCCTCACAGCCAAGCTGTCAGAACTCAATGCTGTGAGTCTTTCTAGCTTTGTTTTGTCACATAGCATTTTTATGTTGAGTACTTGTGCCGTCCGGTGCCATGTAGCAACTGTTTTCTGGATGTACTGGATAACCTATTTTCCTGCTGAAAATGCATTAAGTTGTCTTGACAGTGTTGCTGTTGCTGCCCTGGAGCATTACGGTATGTGGTTGAATATTTGGTGCAAAGTAGGGGCATCATTTTTTAACCTTCAGCAAACTCATTGTTACTTTTGATCCCCAGGTGACTGAAGTTTTTTTTACCAGAGTTTGTTTATAATTTTTGAAGTAGTCTTGCCCAGACTCAACAAACGTGCAAGGGCAAATAGAACAAACTTGTACTGAGTGCATATAGAAGCTTAACTTTCTTCAGCCATGATGCTTTGAGTTGGGTCAAAATCAGTGCTTAAAGTGGTCGGTTAGAGGTGGGGGCTAAGTGTGCCATTGTGTGCAATGGGTGATTTAGTGGCAAGGGCACTCCCTCCCCAGGGAGAATCTGTAGTAGTAGCCTATTGTGCAGCTTCCTATAGTTGCACGATCATTGGAGCAGCTCATCGTCTCCGAAATGACCTAAACTGTGTCGAGTGGGACGTTAAACCTTGCTCAACCAACCAACCAAGCTCCCTCCCCAGGGATAGTGTCTGGAGAGGGGCCAATGCAAGGATATTAGCTAAATGTGATACGGTCAATCTAATCATCGACACGTCTCCTCTATGTGTCCATTTTGTTTCAGTATTCGCAAAACAAACAGATGACTTCAGTTTGCGTAGTATATTAACTGGATTTGCTGCAATGCAACTACTAACGTCAGATTGATTGGACTTCTGCAGTTTTGAGCCAACTGCAAGAGATAATGGGGGATCAGCTTTGGTGTGAAGGGGCTTAACATTGAGGTGCAGGGCTGAAAACCAATGTGTGGAGCTTAGCCCCTTGTTAAACACTGGTTGAGACTGGGTTGTTACTCACTGCTGTGTAGAGGAAAGAATCGGATGACCAGAGATATGCTGTCGACATTGAGAACAGTCGAGCACAGCTTCACCAGCTTGAAGGTCTGTGTCTCTGTTGGTCTGTGTACCAACCATTCCTGACGTCTTTGTCTAGTCTTTTAGGTGCAATCACTCTAGTGCAATTGATTCCGCCTTTTCCTACACATTTCTCCGTACCGTCGTCTGTCACATTTGTGCTCCCTGCTTAAAGCATTTGATCAATTTAGGTGCCATTTGGCAGGTACACATCTAATGACACATTGTTAGATGGGGTCCCTGGGGGACCCCCATGGAAAGAGGAGATTTGGGGCCAAGATCGAGATTTGGGGGTCAAACCCCCCACCCAAAGCATGAAATTGCAAATTGCTGCTGCCGTCTAGCAAACAGAAACAAAACGTTCTTTTCCAAATTACTTTGTGCTTGTTCATACGTTGCATTTATCTTTCTGATCGAGCTATATTTCTGGGAGCAGTAGGGTAGGCCCGATTCATTTCCTGCCAGGTTCCTGCCAGGTGGCAAGAGATGCTCCTAAACGAAATTTTTAGTTTAGTTTTGGTATAGTTTGATTGTTTGTGTGAATCTTTTGTCTCTGTGGCAGTGTTGTGCACTTTCTGGATCCAATTTAGAACAGTTCTTCTTTTTTAGGCATTTGGGCGAACCTGGAGTGACTTGGAGAATATTTGATTGGTTGAACGAAAACCATCAGAGAACGAAGCAGTTTTATCAAGAACTATTGCAGTGTTGCTGTTGCCTTTTAAGTACTTGCGACATGCATCTGTCTCAGTGGCTGCTTTTGCGAGTTTACTTACTTAACAAATCTGCCACAGTTGTCCAACCTACTTCCACTATGGCTCCTTCAAATTTTATTAATCAATATCTCGTGTCAACCAGCATGAGCTGAAGCTGGGAACGCCATGATAGAACTAGTTAGTTTTAGTAGAAATTTTTGAAAATAGGAAACGTTCACTTTTTCAGCATGAAGTAACTTTCAATTATTAATAAAAGAGCCGGCTGAGCTGGACGAATAATATTTTTGTAGAATGTGCAGAAAAGTGTCATGCATACCTAACAGTAGGATGTATGTCAAATGTTTTATGTTGGTTTCAGTTAGTTGTTAATCACAAGTAACTGATGCATCCTGCTATACATGATGTCGTTTGTGGTTTTGGTGTAGGGTGGGTTTTTTAAGATAACATTTGATAAGTGTTTGACTGGGAGGGTCATCTACAAAGTGAGCGAATACAGTAGGTGGATGCTAAGTTGTCCATGTTGCAGTTAGTAAATGCCTTGTGCTGCTTAGAAAATTCACACTTCTTGGTCTTATTACTTGACTTTTTGGTTAAACTTATGTGTTAAGGTAATTGCACTGCTTGCACTGTTTTTGTTTGATGTTTTTTCCCAAAATTTTAATTTGTTGAAGCCTTTTGGTGGCAGTTGTTTTCTGGAGTTGACGTTAGGATAGGTTGTTATGCTGTTGCTGTGAGGTGATATTCACATAGGCTGGGCATTAATGTGAAGTGATGTCGGTTGTTACTGGTGTTGACAGACAAACTGCAGCTGTCACGTAAGGAGGTTGCGCATCTCAGTGAGCTGATGTCCGAGCTTCAGACACAGTGTGCAAGGCACGAGGACTCCATCGCAAGGTCGGCAGCCGCTTTTGAGGCTCTGGAACAAGAACTGAGGACGTCCAAGGCTCGAGAGGACGACCTTGAAGAGCAACTAGAAGCTGCAGCCAGTGAAATCCAGCAGTACTCCATGGATGTTGAAACCCTGGAACACGAGAAGAAGAGCATCCAGGCAATCTGCAGCGGACTGACGTCTGACTTGGAGACCCTCAAGATCGAGAACGGTGAGATGAAAGAGAGGCTCTCCAAGAATGATGTAGAACTTGACTCCTTGAGGACAAATTTAGATGAGATTTCAGAACAACTTAAGCAGCAGACTGAGCAGGTCGCAGAGCTGAAGTCGGAGAAGCATGAAATGAAAGAACAGTTGTTGGAGAAAGATCGGGAACTTGGCAGCCTCACAGTGAATTTTGGCGAAACTTTGGAGCAAGTTAAATGGCAGACGGTGCACATCGAAGAGCTTAAATCGGAGAACCGTGAAGCAAAAGAACAGCTGTTGGAGAAAGTTCTGGAACTTAGTGGCCTGCAGGCGAATTTCGACAAAACATCCGAGGATCTAGAGCAGCAGATGGCCCAGGTCGCAGAGCTGAAATCTACTGTTGACGAACTGACACACATACAGGGTGATGTGGAACGGCGGAATGATCAGCTGGCGATCGAGAGTGAGGAATTAAGACAGCAGCTGGCCGAGAAGGAGACGGAATCGGTGAGTCTGAAGTCAAGTTATGACGAGGCTGTGCAGCAGCTGACAACTCAGGTTGAGCAAAAGACCACCGAGCTCACATTGTGCACCGAAGAACTGTCCGAGAGCAAAGAGCTGTTAGCTGCGACTGCTGCACAGCTCGGCCAGCAACTTGAGAAGTCGGACAACTTAGCAGCAGAGCTCAGTGCAGTACGGTTGAAGCTGGAACAGACGGAGATTTCTCTACAGCAGGTGACGGATAAACACAATGTGACTTTAACCGATCTGGAACGTGCCATCTCTGAGACGCAGAGTTTGCATACGCAGTTGACTGACAAAGAGGAGGAGCTTACTGCCACAAGATCACAGCTGACTCAGAAATGTGAAGACTTAATGGCTGAGTTGACTAAAGAACAGACAAAGTCAGACATGCTGGAAGCAGAGCTGCAGAAGTTGACTGTACTGCAGACAGAACTTGAGTGTACATCGGCTGAACTCGAACTGCAGAAGGACAACTTGCAGCAGGAACGTAACGATCTTTACAACGAACTGACCGAGACGAATCAGGACCGTGACAGACTTGATGGAGAATTGACCGAGACGAAGTCAAGATTGGCTCAGGAAGTCATGAAATCTGAGCAGTTGGAATTAAGACTGAATGAGAGTATAGTCAACCTGGAGCAGTCGGTAGCAGAAAGAGACCAGCTCAAACTGGATTTTAGCCGGGCTGAAGCAGAGCTAAGCCACACAAAGTCATTGCTAGATCAGGAAGCTGCCAAGTCTACAGAATCGGATCATAATTTGCAGCAGACAGAAGCAAAGCTGCAAGAAACTGTTGTCGACCTTCAGAAAACTGCTGCAGAAAGAGAAAAATTCGAACACCAGTCTACCAGGACTCAGGAAGAGCTGAGTCACACAAAGTCATTGTTGGAACAGGAAATTTCAAAGTCTGCAGAACTGGATCATAGTTTGCAGGAGACCAGAGCAAATCTAGAAGTAACTGTGACTAACCTACGGCATGCGTCAGCAGAAATAGGTAGTCTGAAGCAGGAGTTTACTAGGGCCGTAGAGGATCTAAGTCATACAAAGACACTGCTAGATGAACAAGTGGCAAAGACCGATGTTCTAGAAACTGAGCTTTGTAGCGAACAGTCAAAGTCGGCACAGCTTGAGACCGAATTAGCAGAGTCAAAGATGAAGCACGAAGATCTTGAGAGGAAGCTTGCAGTGCTCGAAGACAGTGCTGCTACGAGTGAGAAGCTGCAGGCAAAAGTCAACGAGGCTGAAGAGATACTGAATGCCGTGAGGACCCAGCTTGAGGCAGAAGTCCAGAAATCCATGGACCTAACGGCTCAGGTCGACAAGGAGTATCTGAGGTCTGTTGAGCTTGAAGGCGACCTTCAGCTGACGAAGCTTAAACTTGATGATGTTAACACCACTCTTGAAGAGAGCTTGCAGCAGAAACAGGAGCTGGAACGTCTTCTTGCTACAGCGGAAGAGGAGCGGGAAAATACGCAGACGCAGTTTGACCGGGAAACCCGGAAGTGTGCGGAGTTGTCGGACGAACTTGGCTGCTGTCAGTTAAAGTCGGCGGAGCTTCAGTCCAGCTTGGAACAGACCGAAGCAAAGGTGCAGGAACTTCGGGAAACTGTGACGACTCTCGCGGCAGACCGGGATGACTTTAGACAGCAGTTCACCGGGAGTAAAGAAGCACTGGTCGAAATCAAGGAACAGCTGAGTCAGGAACTTGAGAAGTCGGAAAAATTGGCATTTCAGTTGGAAGTAGAGCAGGAAAGAACCCAGGAACTTGAGCTCACCATGGAACAACTTACAGCTGAGAAAGCCAGGTTGGAAGAACAGTTACATGTACAGGCTGGCGTTATCGCTCAACTGCAGACTATTGCCAGCGAGAAAGAGAGACTTACCGATGAACTTTATGCTCTGCGGGAGGAGTACACTGCATCCAAACAGACGTCAGCTGTCATGCTTTGTGGTGCAGTGGATGAATTCAATTCCAAACGAACGTCGCTGGAAAAGGATCTCGAACATCTGCAAGCGGAAAGAGACGACCTTCAGGCGACAAACGTTACTTTAACAAAAGAGCTTCAGGCTTCGAAGAGCAAATTATCTGAGATGAAATCAACACTATCGCAGCAGGCCGATGAAGCTGCTCGAGCCCTTGAGTCAGTCAAAAAGTCGAACAAGCGAACAGAACAGGATCTAAAGTTTGAAGTGGAAAAGTTGACATCAACCTGTGCCCAGTTGGAATCTGAGCTTGCAACCTCCGAGCGCCGATTCCAGAAAGAACTCTCGACAGTTCGGCTCAAGTGCGAAGACCTGACCCAGTCCAAGAACAGGACAGAAGATGAACTAAACCACGTTATGGAAGAGTTCGTCAGCTACCGGAGGGAGCAAGAATCGGCACTAGCGTACGTGAAAGCGAAGTGCGAGAACGACTTGCACGAAGTGGAGGAGCAGCTTGACGAGAAGAAGGAAGCAGTGGAGAGAGTGGCTGAGCGTCTCCGGCGTCGTGAACTGGAGTTAGAATCAACAAAGAAGGAGCTTGAACGAACAGTTCTGAGATGGGAAGAAGACCAGAAACGCATACATGCCCAGCACGGTAAGATGTATTTGTATTTTTATGCCTCTGCCTGTGTTAGATAGGGTGTTTTCACTGCATACATGATGTTTATTTTGGAGTAGTATCGACTCTGTCATATGCTCATTAACAAGTAACCGCACCATGTTGGTACGGGCATTATGTTATCACTTTGTCTCTGCAGAATATGTGTGTCCATTAGCAAAATATCTTAGAAACCAGCGGTTTAATGTTTAATGGTGTAGTCTAGTTGAAAAACGAACCGATTAGGTTTTAAAGGTTGATAGGTCAAAGTTACTCAGAAAAGATCAGATGTGCTGAGATAGTTTGTCGTAGACATCAGTGAGAAAAACTTGCTGCTACTTTGTGGCCATAAACTGGAAAAATGTTTTTTAAGAATTTAATTGTGTTCACATAGGATGGTTAGTTCACAGACAATATGAGAATGAAGGGAACAACCAGGTAAAATCAATAACAAGTAAATGATAAGTGATATGTAATAGCTGTCTGATCTTTGTTTGACCTTATCAATTGGTGCTTTGATGCTGTTGGTAGGAATCGATAGGAATAGCATCTGGTCCAAAGGTTTTGCCAGAACTGTTTCCAAAAGGGTACTTTGGAGGACCAGCATAACCTGGAGTATAAGTGAACGAAATATTTTTATAATGTTTTGCAGCCAGTGTCTGGATAATAAAATACTTGGCTAAAGTAAGTGTTTGTCGCAATAATGTGCTCGTTTGGCAATACTCTTATCGTTTCTTCTCAGTGTATGTCCAAGGCAGTTTCAGTGTCTTTGCTAACTAGTCCTTTGGTCTCTCTTCTTCCACAGCTCTTTGTTTGTTATTTTGTCTGGCCAGTGTATTTACGTTTATGATCGGCATGAAGTCATGCGTTGGTTGGTGGTTTGGTCTAGCAGTAACTTTGTTGCTCGCAGCAAGAAAGTTATTCTGCACTGAGCCAGGTTACACCGCTTTGGTATGTAACCAGGCCACCCAAGTCAACTCAGCCTGGCCGTCCCTCCATGGGTAGGTGAGTACAAGCAAAAGCTGAGACACAAAGAGGCTCACCTCTTGATGCACTAGGGGACGCTGAAAGCGTGTGACTGGAAAACTCGGGACTAAAATGCAGGGGTGGAAAACGCAGGACTGGAAAATGCGGGACCTTAAAAGTGTGGAAAGCCTAACAAAACGTAAGTGCCGTAACAATGTCGAGCGTGAAGCGAAGGCGACGGCGCAAAAGCACATGTATCTAAAGCTCCGGAGCTGAGATAAGACAGTTTCGGGCGCCATGGTAGCCGTGTTGAAGTGACAAGTTGACTTGAATGACGTTGTCAGTTCCTCTGTTATACCTGTTTTTTTCTGTGCTTTGTTTTACGTGCTAATATTAAGTCTGGACAGTTTTATCACCAAATACACTTGGAACAAATACCACCTTGTATGTATGTACGTAGCTATGTATCGTTAATTCCAGGGACGGTGTCTGTTCACTTACGTTTGATGTACGATGTCTTTGCGTATTTAGATCGTTATGTAGCATTGAAAAAATTGAAATGTATTTTATTCTGCAGTGATTTTTCATGGCGGAGTGTGTATTACTAGTGCTTGTACGTTTTTAACAATGCACAATAACATCCATTTCTGTTTTACTTTACTTGTAACTTTGGCTTTCCATAGCTACTGGTCTCGCGTTTTCAACCCCTGTAAAATGGTCCCGCGTTTTCCACCCGTGCATTTTTGATGGTCCCGCGTTTTCCAGTCGCGCGTTTTCAGTCGCCCCGTGCACTAGCCCCGTGTCCGTGGTCTTTCTGTTGATTGTTTGTATATATTGGTGTCTGGTGGAGGGCTAAGGAAATTCAGATGAGCGCCACCCTATCAGCCTTTACTTTACAATGAGTATTGTGTGGAATGCATTCAGCTGAGGAAGTTGGTGGCCTAGAGAGGAAGCTGGAAGCAGCTCGTGGTCAGCTGTTGAAGCTGATGAAGACCTCATCAACATCACATGTTGTCTCGGCAGCAAGCAGCTCTTCTTCCGTCCGAGCAGATGGGAACTTTGATGGTAAGCAGTGCAGGTCTCTTGTTTAACGGAATGCACTATGTACTCTTGTGATCACCTCAACTCAGCCTCCTACTCTCAGCAGGATGTGAAATGAGTAGTAGCTTACAGGCTGAGGTGAAGGCCTACTGTGGCTTATCGGGATAGTGGTATGGCCAGTTGTTTGCTAGTGCAGACAACGGATGGCCGCATAATGCACTAGCTCATAAGGTATTAGCTCATGCCAATCATCTGCTACTTTCAAGATCATAAAACTCTTCTGGTCAGAAGTCGTGACTCGTGTAAGCAGTGCTATAGCAAGTACCGGGCCTTTACGTTTTACCTTTGTAAATCCACATCTTACTTGCTTATTTACTTACTAAGCACTGACTTTCAGATTTCTGGAGCTGATATGTGGCCAATGCCTACATTGATTTGATGCTGTTGCTAATGTTAGTAATGATGGATTACTGTCAAAGCACGTGTGCATGCCAGAGCTGGAAGTTTCTTGGAAAAGGAAAATGTTTGGAAATTAGTCAAAAATTAGACAATTGTCGAGAGGCAAATCTTGTCAGAGGAAGCAGTTTATTGTCAACTTCATGCATGTATTTGTGGCAACTCGCGTGTTTTGTGCCATGGTAATAGCCGGATAGTTTTGACATTGACTTTGTTTTATGTTGTTGTGCTAATCACTGAAAGATGCCACTGAAGCAGTGTCATTGTTATGGTTGTTGTTGTTGTTGTTGTTGTTCAAAATTTACATGCATTAGTACTAGTAGTAGTAACTGTTGCAGTTGCCATCTGTTATTGCCGGCACAGTATTGGCGTTCAATCCCAGACACAGGTGCCACTAGAATGTGTGTAGTAGTTGTATTAGTAGTTGTTGTTTCACTTGTACTAGTGGTAGTGATAGTGGTTGCATGTTGTTGTAGTTGTCATCTGTTGCTGCTTTTAGCACTCTCGGCATAAGCAGCAGTGTTTAGTGTGGCTGTTGTTGTTGTTGTTTTGTAGTAGTAGCATTTGTGTAGTAGTAATTGTGCGCTATTGCTTGTAGCTCTGTCAGTCTCAGACCTTGTCCCGGAGAAAGATGTCACTGACACAGCTGTGTTCCGTGCTCCTCGCCCTCCTCGGCAGTCAAACATCGGCAGATCTCCGCTGTCTAAGTCAGCTAGGTAACCTGTCTGCTCTTTACAGTTGTCTAAGTTGGCTCTCTTACACAGAGAACGTAATTCTTTAATTATATTTTGTATTGTATTTCTGTTTTATATTG
>Ga0209052_1000261_pt1 | contig 16153 bp, 7 predicted proteins | sample WorMetHEROISLAND_2_FD_187409 | JGI IMG/M metagenome (GOLD analysis project Ga0209052, IMG submission 187409) | Marine gutless worms symbiont microbial communities from Max Planck institute for Marine Microbiology, Germany - Olavius sp. 4 HERON... | ecosystem: Host-associated > Annelida >...
AACGTTTTAACATTTATATCTCTCTTTATTCGCACAAGTGCAGAAGAACAAAAAAACACAGCAGACAGACAGACAAACGGACAGACACAGAGACAGACAAGGAGTATACAGTTACAGAAAACAGTCAAAACAATTTATGACAACAATAGCATGCTTTATTATAACTGCAGACAGACCGCTACAACGGACACTGATAAGTGAGTGAGTAAGTAGAGTTTTCCGTCCCGCTCGACAGGGTGGGACAAGTGATTTTTTTTTTAAATTAATATTTCCAAGGGTAGTGAAGCGATGCAGTTAAGGTGTGGCAGAATATTTAATAATCACAACTGCAAATTTTCCACGGAATACGCCAGTGCGAGAATCTTGAAAATCGGTCAATATTTAGTACAGATACTGGCCCACTCTGCCCATCACTCCAGGCAATCAGTTGCACCAGTACTCACAAAAAACAGCAAACCAAACCAGAAATTTGGGGCAGAGCCCAACATGAGGCCACCTCAATCAATAAAACCACTTACAAAAATGGCCAGTGGTTTACGGGATAGAACATAGGCCTAAGCCAAAACCTAAAATAGGCCTAGTGTCCGAATCTAAAAAAAACATATATTAGTGACGGAACGTTCAACAGAACGTTCTCTGTAACTGAAATTGTTCATCAAGAAAAACAATCTATAAAAAGTGCAAAACACACAAACCCAGAGCGACGTTTGGGCGCAAATCGTAGTCTCCGCCGATGAAACCCGGCGGACAGCGTGGATATGCTGGCGGGTAGTCCGGGACAGTTGGACCCATGAATGGTAAAACCGGCGGAAATTCCCAGTGTCGGACGTGGTGACGAATTTTCTTATGCCGTCCGTACTCGTCCTTGTAGAGCTGGTGTGATGAACACACAGATACAACACAAACAGCGTTTCAACACATCATCCTACAACTATTTATATACAAATGTATCAACCAGAAAAATGTCCTTTTTCACTTTTTTAAACACTGAAAAGCAAAAAAGTACTACAATTAATTGTTCCTCTGTTTAACTAAGATAACAAAAAGTGAAAATAACAAGAGCATGCCCTGCACACTACTATTACTTAGCTAATGCTGCTGCTGCTCCTACTACTACTACTTTACTACTGCTACTAATGTTACTGCTACTTTTGACTTTTGTTTGAGCAGCTTATTTTTCCAGGGTTCTCCTGTCTAAACAAGTCCCCACAAAAAAAATACAGAAACTAAATTTTTGCACGCTGAATGCTACTTGTTTCACCACAGGACAACATAAAGAACGTGTTCTCTGTATCAGGAGACAACTTTAAAATTACAACTGTGAAATTACAAAGTAAATCATTTTCGATTCAGATCCTATGTCTTATCTAAATTGTATTATCTAAATCTAAATATGAAAAAAAAACAATTTGGTATCACGCCAGCAGTGGTCACATTGTCATTGTGAATCAGAAGTGCTGTGACGGCGCCAAACTGTTCTAGATCGATTTATACATACCCGGCATTCGTTTATTTTAAACAGTTGTCAATCCGCAACTGAACAAAGAGTTTGTTCCAGAGAGTGGGAGCAACAATGGGGAAGGAACAAGACGAGAATGCAGTAGTAGCTGGCGGCTGATGTAGTAGATCAGCTGCCGATGAAGGTAAATTTCTGGCAGGCTGGTACTCACATATTATATTCGATGTGAAACAAAAAAAGACATTATAAAGTTCAAAAGAGCAGACTTACACTGATCCAATCCTGGTCCAAACTCATCTCTGTTCTTCCTGCAATCAAATCACACAAGTCCGTTAGAACAGTCACCAGCGACGCAAATGATACCAAAATCTGGAGACCCAGACCAAGACCACTAGCGCTGCCACAAACATAAGACAACAAAAACATTTTTCCTGACGAGATATTTTCATTTTTTTCCATGACATCTTCCCGACATTCCCCCAGAGAGCCATCAAATTTCATTATACATATAGAACACAAAACCAACTTACACAGAGGCATGATAAGTTTAGAGTGCGATGCAGCGTTAAAATGGGTAAAGAGCGAACAAGAAATTTTTAAATATAGCCTAAGCATGTCAATGGAGAGTCAGATCTGTCAAAAAGTCAGGCAATGTATTCGAGACATTAGGCCCGGAGACGAGCACCATAGGTTGAATGCTTTACTGTGGGAAGAGACAAATGGTTGCTACTCGATGACCGAAGATGATACGTGGATTGTCTCTGTACGGCCGAAACACACAGCTTGCTCTAATCCTGCTGCTGCCGTTACTACTATTAACTTACACTGCGTTCCAGTAATGCTTAGCGTTAGTACCAACTGTCAAAATAAAAACAGTAACACTCAGACAACAGAGAGACGACATGTACAAATACACACACCACAGCCAGAAAACCACAGAACCTGGAAGCTTACGCAGCATTCAAAAGTAATCGAAACACCACAAAAGACAAAATCACAGAATTCATTAACTAACTGCTCCAATAATTATCTGTTATATAAAGAGTATTTAGCCATTTAGCTGTGACCCGTTATTCACTGCAAGAAACGACCAACCATTACAGTGAATGCAGCAGTGAGTGAATGACCCACTTACGTCCAAAGTCTTTAATGTAAAGCCGGCGCCACAGAATCGGCTGCCGAGCGACGCAGTTGAAATCTCTGTTGACGGCTGACAGCTGCACAAGGCTTTCGACTTTAAGGTATTTCATTATGTGCATCTAACACAATAAAAACAATATACAAGAACTGATCTAGATTTTTACTGCCTGCGGAAGTGACAGCAGTATTGTTTTCAGCATCGTTGCTCAGTTTCTTCTCTCAGCTACATGATAACTCATGAACCGCTGCAACTAGCTTGATGAAATCTTGCACGAACATTTATCTTAACAACCTCTAGAAGCCTACAAAATATGAAGGTCATAGGTCAAAGGTCAAGTTCACGTGGGTTTTTGTGTGCATTTTCTGTGGATGATACTGCTTGAACCAGTTGACCTGAATTCACAAAATGTGGCATGGTCATGGTCCGTGGGCAATACTTAGCCTTGAGCAAGGGGCGACATTCTTGTTTCTATTGTTTTTTTTTCAACACTGTTTGTGCAGTGCCGGGAAGCCTACCGCAAATCATGCAGCAGTCTGCAAAGTTTTCTTTCTTAGGCACTTGACTTAATGAAAAACTAACGTCAGCTACATCAAAACAGATAGTACTAGTAATATTTTAGCAGTTTTTTTCACCTCCAACATAACGGTCAATTTTAGAAATTTACATAAATAAATATTCTGTTATGTTCACAAAGTACAATAACATAAGACCTTTCACTTCAAAAATAATAAATTGCACAAAATACAAAAAAGACACGATTCCATGCCGGAATATCTGCCAGCTACTGATTAACTCAACAGCATGTAGTTTACAATCTTGTAATTAAACCTGTATGCATTGTAATTCAAGTGATAAACCATGATAAATGGGAGCAAGCTTGACAGAGATGTTAATGAAAAATCCAACAATGAAATACCTTAAGCTCATTGACAAGAGTTGCAAAGGAAGGAACAGCAACAGTGTCACCATCTGCAATGGACACCAAGAAATGACATGACAATGAATGACTATATACACCGAGTCAAAAAACCAGACCAATATTACATTTTCAAATAGCTTCAACAATCCTAGTTCAACACCAAAAAATTGTGGTACAAAGAATCGTCATATAGTCAGCACTAGTAGCACTTGTTATTTTGTGAAAAATATTAAGAACAGAGAACCAGCTGAGGTTTTCCTGTGCCACCCACAGTAGATGAAACTGTGCAGTAATTGGCTGCCTACTGCAAATCTCAGTGAGGGTCATTTTCTCCTTATTGATAATAATAATAATAATAATAACAACAGATACCCTGTGACTAAATACATTTCACACATAAACAAACACAAAAACATAAAACAAGTTAGGCTATGTATCACGACCGATATTTTCCATAAATTTACACAAACTATTCTTGAAACATGGAGTACTTGTAGCTTCTTATCTTAGGCAGGACCATGACAGGATCACTCATTCACTCACCATGCATAGCAAACTGGAGCATTGGATAAGCCGTGCTGTCCTTGAATGTACGAGACAGCTGTGATAGTCGACTGCAATGGTACGTGAACGACCCATCAGCTGAACAGTATACATACAGGCCGGGAAATCATATTAACAGTTAACTTCAAAAAATAACACTAATTTACTATTGAGCAAAAACTGCATTGGTGGTTCAGCTTTAAGTGCACTTAGACAGCCTTGTTCAATTCAGCTAGAAAGTGCTTTTATGGCGTTGGTTATGCAGTAAAAAAAACACCTAGCTAGCAAAAAGCCCACTTCATGAACTCCTGCAAGTTATTTTTAGCTGACATGGTGTTAACCGAGGAAAATTTGCCGGTTAACAAAAATCAACAAACAGAAAAACTAGAACAATGGGGACAGTGATAACAATTGCTAATTTACAATACACTGCTATAATCGACTAATCGGTCAGTCAATCAATCAATCAAGCAATCAATCAAAACACATTTATAAAGTGCCATATGGCAGAACAAATCACAGGCTACGTTTCATCTGTGTTTAAGCTACGGCTGTTTCCTGATTAATTTTTTTTTAATGAATTAATCGCCAAAAAATAATGGATTAATTTTTGTAGTCAAGATAGACCACGAAAACTGCAGAATTCAACCACTGGTTGCTGTTATCTTTCGCAGACTAAAGCAAAGTCGAAAAGTGATGATGATGATGCAGCATACAAACTGTGTAGTCAACGCTTGATGACACGTGCTACGCAAAAATAATTAAATTGCAAATGTTCATCATCAGTCATTTTAGGCTGTTAAGAAGTCCTAGATGTTAACCGAATTTTGCCCCATTAAAAAAGTTAAATCAATTAATTTTGCAACAATTAATCAATTAATTGATCCTTAATTTCTGCAGCCTTAGTTTAATCACTTTATTTTTCGAAAATCAATCAATCAATCAATCAATCAACGAATCAAAGTGTATTTATATAGCGACATCATGAACGGATCAGAGGCTACTTTCAGTCTGTGTTTAACCACTATTTTTCTCCAGTTACCCCAGGTTAGGCCTGTCCCAAAAGGCTTTGATTACCGTCACCGAAGACCAAGCTCTGGGTTCACAGCTTATCAAGAAACACGAGATCCATCAGACAGTTTCCACGAAACTTGAAAAAAGCTAAAAAAGATGACAGAAGTTCCTTGCCGTCGGTCTTTATGAAGTCTGCCGCTGTTAGCTGGAGCCGAGTTCGTTTCTGTATAACATCGTCGGACATTCGAACCAGCCCTGTCAAAATATCAATACAACCACGGAGTACTTCACAGGGCAATGTGATTTGATCAGACTACTACTATCACTGCTGCCACGTGCAACATAATTATCATTCATGTGCAACACACCACGTCACAAGAGACAGACATTCTCACACAGTGGCGTCAATCATCAATATTATGAGAACCCGAAGGTCCACTAGGCACAAATGAGATGCCGCAGGGGTTGAGTGGGGTGGGAAATAGTAAGGGGTATTCCCCTCCGCAGCCAACTATGAAATCTGGGGGAGCATCGTAGGCTCCCGCAGCAGGGTCCAGGGCAAAGCCCCAACCGAAAACAAGTTAGATGCATTTTAGCCTCACAAAACACTTCTGGTGAAACGACTGCATAACAACAAAGCGAGAAAATTTTTGGCCTTTTTCTGCTTTCCCCCTGATATGATTTCCACTGAAAGGATTGGAACTTTCATTTTGGCTACCTTGGCTACACAACAGGAGATGTCCAAATATTGCGGGCCGAGCCTCCGAAACTCCAGGATTGGTGCCCTGCACACAGGACCACTTTCTGACAAGACAAGATTTCAAGATAAGGGTTCATGCTTCTACCGCCCTGTTTTCCTTCCCCTCCCCATCTACTCCCTCCTTTCCCATCCTGTCCTGTTTCCTCCTTGTCTATCCCCAGTGAGGGGCACTGAGGAGCAATGTAATTTCCCCAAATGTATTTTGCTGCATTTTGAAGCTAAGAATACAAGTTTCATGGTATGCTATGAAACACATACAGACCTTTAGTCACATTTAGTCACCGTGGAATCAGAAAAAAAACAAAACTTTACATGCCCGAAAATGTTTCATTCATTCTATTCAACAGGGAGTCCTAAGTTTTCCGATGATCAATCTAACCTGTGAACACATTGATATCATGATGTTAATGAGCAGTTTAGTGCCCGAACCACGTAAACAGTCATAGAATCCACATACCATGAACAATCAGCTGCCTGAGCATTCGAACACAGAGTAGCTGGAACTTGACAGAAGGCAAGGCAGGGTATGTGTAGTTGAGAAAAGTCGATCCGCTTGCTAAATCCCAGTCTACAGGCGGATCACATTCCTTCACACACACACACAATGTCAGCAGAAGCGTAAAAATCAAATAACAGTTTACAGAGCACAATTTCATACAGCATCACTACTGCGATTTGACACCTATCTGCAACACAAATAAGAGACACGATTAAAATTTAATCGTATGATTAACCTGATCAAGCAATTGTTGGACAATGGACACTCTAGCAATAGCAATACTAATTCGCCTACAATACTAAGTACTTATTAGTTACCAGCATTTACTCCACGCTGGCCCTCATACTGCCTATGTCTACCATACTGTCTACAGTGGTATAACGTGTCGATAATCCACGGGTGCAGCCATGCATGACCTACCATACAACAGTTTAGGAGGCCACATGACCGACTGTTAGCCAGCAGCTGTCTGGAGTGTACAAGTTCGTTTAACAATCACTCATCCAACTACCGAAGGTGGTTTAACATTCACTTATCGTTCAAAATTCAGTCAAACCAAGTGCAAATCATTGGTATCCAAGTTCTGAAGTACTCACTGGTCATCTGGAAGTTAGCGATAATAATTCTGATAATAATTAATTCTTTCTGTATTCACCTGACAGCATCTAGCAATACTGCTCAAAACCCCACAAAACACATTTTAAAAGCTGCCGGATTGGAATTTTGAAAAAAACTCGGTTTTGTGAACTCCGCTTACGGCACTAAGTACTTGATTACTTGTTTATCACAGATTAAGTTAGGAAAACAAACCGTGATTCGCTGGTATCCAAGCTCAGACATCAGAACATCCAATACAACAAGCAGAGCGGCATCTGCAGTCTGTGGCTGGATCAGAGAATACGCCAAGACTAAAGTCTGTGGAAGAGAGTGATCGGTGGCTTCCCGTACAACTATTGGCTCATTCAAGTAACGATTAACAACCTGCTGCTCCTCAGCTGATGTGGCATATGGCAGGGCTACAACAATCAACACACTACAACCGATTAGTTGATGACAAAAATAACTAGATAAGTAATCGAAAATGCACTGTCGTTATCATTTCATTGACAAATCAAGCACTGTCACTGCAGAAAGTGGAAACGAGACATATTCTTTAAAAATATAATGTTACAGCTGTTTAAGTATGCTAATTACAAGCTAATTACAAACACCATCAAACGTATACCGGTACCGTAGCAATAAATAAAAAAATAAACAATCAGTAACTTAGGCAAGATTGAAGACAGACGAGGCCAAAGAACGAACAGTTGGCATTGAGACGACATAGTTTTCTTGCTAAAATCGTAGTCAGAATGTTAGACCCAAGACAAGAAACAAACGCCACTCAAGACAGCATTGTATAATGAAACAGAACAGACTAGAATATAACACAAGTAGGACTACATACATAAACCGTGAAAAGTGTTTGAAAATGAAAAGGCACACCATGGCAGGCATAGAGCATGAGGCTGTAATGGGGGAGTCCAGGAACAGAGGCCCAGGTAAATGGGGATTAAAAGCAAAGCCCCCTGAAGCTAAAATAGCAAGTAAGAATTCCTCCTATTTTTTGCATTTCACACTACGCTGTCTACTTTTTACAACTTTTCATTCAAGCAAAGCTAAAAGATCCACAGTAAGAAAATTACTGACACATTAAAAAGTGAGGGGGCAAACAACATTGTGTGCCCCAAACTCAAAAACTGAGGGGGCACGTGCCCTTATTGCACCATGATTCCATGGTCTATGACGATATATACTGACAAACAAGCATATTCATACTGTCTTAAGCACATGCCTTGTAGAACAAGGTCAACGTTCAGCAACCTACAATCACTGCTGAACAACTGAGGAAAAAAACACACTGATGTGAAACAAAAAGTAATTAAATTATTTTAAGAAGTTACTGTTAGTTGTTAGAGTCTTACATAAACCTTGGAAATATAGAGACTGCAGTGGCCAATACAACACATGGTATGTGCTAATATTTCATGCTGTTTCATACATTTATAATGAAAAAATGTAACTACTTTCAAATATAATGAGTAATAAGTGTCTTTAAATTGATACCTGTTCTACAAGACTCTGTTGTTCTATCACCATCTGCACTGCTGTTCACTGCCCATTCAATACAATGCTCACTGACAGTGTCAGTCTCCATGCGGGCAACATCTGGCTTGATAATTTCAGAGTCGGAAGAACACGCCATGCCAGTGCTTGCCTTAGATACTGACTCAGATACAGACATTGCCTCTGTTGTAGTGTTGTCAGCCTGGCCACCAACAACCGTGGAAATTACATGAACCAGATCACCGGAAACAATTCCAAGATCTGTCATGCTCTCACTATCTCCTTCCATGGCATCACGGTTGTTCAGGCTCAAGATTACATCATCCCTGTACCAACATAGATACATTTCACAATTTAACCACGTAAAATTTACTAGACGTAGACATAGAGCGGTTCGCGGGCGCAGGCCTAAGCCTCTTTGCCCGCCTCTTTACTAACGTTATCACAATATATTTTACATAAATTTACACTTCATACACTTGTTGACTATGACTTCTAGGTGTATGAATAAAATCAGCGGAGATGTATACAGCAGAAATTTAGACAAGTTTTGGTGTAACAGTTTATTCTAACTATAAAGCAAATATAACCAGAACTGGAAACAGAAGTCAGAAGTATTGCAATGTGACAGATTGATCGCATAATCGATTTAGCGAAAGTGAAACTGGTTTCGGTTTTGCTGTGTAAATGGATTGCACAAAACCGGTTTCTACGGTCGTATAATGCAAGCAAGCAAGTGGGCATGTCACCGCCTGACAGTAACGATGGTCTTGCAGGAAGATGTGCTACTGAACGTAGAAAAATGTCGGAATTCCACGTTGTCATGTATGGAAAGTCAGAATGAAATAGTAATATTAGTAAAGTTCTTGTCTACAATAGATATGTCGGACGGAAATAGAGGCTGTTAGCCCTGCTTCCGGATATTCGTTCATGATGATGATGAAGACCAAAATCTAAGACTAAAGAATTAGGCGGTGACTACAAACACTACATCGGCGCACATCGGCACATCGGCACATCGGCGGCGAGTAACGGAGTTTCTTTGTTGCCCGCCGCTGCTGCTGCCGTCGGTGTGCGGGGTGCGTGAGCACGGGTATGACTGAAGTCTCCACCGACACCACTGACCGGCAGTAGTCGACAATAGCGGCCGGGGAGAGTAATTACCGGTTGTTAAACCACAGTCACAGGCCGAATGTGACACCACAGCGAAATGAGTAGCGATCACTAGTAAGCAAACTGATTGTTGTCTACTCAAACCCACTGAGCAGACTCCGAGGTGTCACGGGATCACAGTAAGCAAACTGACAGTTGTCTACTCAAATGCAATCATCAAAAGCCTAGGCCTACCATTCGGCTCGTAATCCGACATGTACGCCTATATAAGTTCATCACGCAGAGGCAGGATGCTGCGTATTCGTGATCTCAAGTCATGGGAAAGGCAAAAAAACTTGGTACTCGTGTACGTAAGGTCGCCTTTCCATGCGCGATATGCGATAAGGCCGCCGGAGTGGACACCATTTTGTGCTCCGGCTGCGGTCTATGGACGCACAGAGGATGTGTCCCAATGAAGAAAGAAGACTTCCGCGAGTACTCACAGACGGCAGACTACTTCATCTGCCGACGGTGTGCAGAAGACGAATTGCATCCGGACCGTTTTTCCTTCGCCGGATGTTTGAAAAGGTTCGTGAAACTACGCGTCTGTGTTAAGTTTGCAACATTAATTTACAAAGCTCCATAATCAAAATTACAGCTTGGCCTTTTATATATAGCCTATATCTTTATTCATCTCGAAAGATAAAATAAACAACTTAACTAAACTTAACTAATAATCTTGACTAATAATGTTGGTCACAAAGTTGACTTCAAACTTGGCTGAATCGAGCCACAAACGAGTTGGTACAATTAGCGATTTTTTCGTTATTTCGTTTATTTATTGCCTCCGTTGAGTGAACGTAGTCATGACCACACACCTGACCTGACATGACCTGGCCCTCTGTTTCGAAATCTGAAATCTTAACTCGTGTTGTCCGCTATGCAAGACAATGCTGCGAATCGTTAACCAAGAACGCGATAGACCTAAAGCATTCACTCTTGTTGTCGTTCTGTCTGTCTGTGCGCATCGGCGCGACGTCATAAATACGACCAGCGCTGTATATATACCTATTAACACTAGAAAAGAAAGTATACATTTCTTTTAAAATAGTTTAACCAACAATGCGATGAAGTATTCGGTGTTGCTGTCATAGTTTTTATGCGCGACAGCAAGAACTGCTATAGCGCGTCTTAGCCATCGCAATTATGTCCGTCCGTCCGTCCGTCTGTCCTTCACACGGGTGGATCAGGCAAAAATGGTGCAAGCTAGGATCATCAAATCTTCACCATCGCTGCCCCAGAGACTCTAGTTTCAGGATCTGCAACGCTTTTCCAAAAATTCCATAGGGGTCACCCCAATCGAGGGCCCTAAATGAGAGGGGGGTAGGAAAATTTTGCATACATGCACTGCAGCTGTCGCGCGTTACCTTTACCTTTGCGTTAGCTGGGCTGTCTTGTTTTTTTCAAAAGTGTAGTATACATTTTTGCGCAATGCGATGAAGTATTCGGTGTTGCTGTCGTAGTTTTTACGCGCGACAGCAGGAACTGCTATAGCGCGTCTTAGCCATCGCAATTCTGTCCGTCTGGCCGTCTGTCTGTCCGTCCGTCCGTCTGTCTGTCACACGGGTGGATCAGCAAAAACGGTGCAAGCTAGGATCATCAAATCTTCACCATCGGCTGCCCCAAAGACTCTAGTTTCAGGATCTGTAACGCTTTTCCAAAAATTCCATAGGGGTCACCCCAATCCAGGGCCCTAAATGAGAGGGGGGGCAGGAAAATTTTGCGATTTTGAACCAATAGCTGGCCATATCTCGGAAACGGTGCGAGATAGGGCCAAGGTTACAATTAATCAGTAATAGGAAGTTACCTATAGGCTTTCCATTAAGACCAAGATCGATGACCTTGGATGACCTTGAACGGCGTTCCCTTTGCGTTAGCTGGGCTTTCTTGTATTTAACTCTTATGACCAACAAATATACGTTGTAGTTACTATTTTGTAGGCCTATGGTTTACTAGAAGGTAACAGTTTCTTTGCAATAGGCCTACCCCCAGCCGATGAATAGCAGTGAGTTAAAATAAAAGCAAATTCTCGACATCGAGACATTCTTCTCTTTGATGTGCTACCTGTGCGTTCTGCTTGCCACTAAGGCGGCGAAACAATAGACGAGCAGACTGCTCAACACTGAGTTGTTTGCCTGACACCAGCGTTCTTTGATTCAAGACCGCTAGGCCTTAACTGCTGCTGCTCGTCAGAGTAATTGTCGGTAATTTTAATATGCATTTTTACGCGCGACAGCAGAAACTGCTATAGCGCGTCTTAGCCATCGCAATTCTGTCTGTCTGTGTGTCTGTCCGTCACACGGGTGGATCAGGCAAAAACGGTGCAAGCTAGGATCATCAAATCTTCACCGTCGGCTGCCCCAAAGACTGTAGTTTCAGGATCTGTAACGCTTTTCCAAAAATTCCAAGGTTACAATTAATCACTAATAGGAAGTCATACACGGGTTTCGATTGACACCGAAAGCAATGACCTTGAATGCCCTTGAGCACTAGAATAGAGGTTTTTTACGGATTTTACATTTGTTCGCATGTTCGCAGCGGGCCTTCATACATGCACTGCTGTCGTGCGTTCCCTTTGCGTTAGCTGGGCTTTCTTGTAATACTGTAATACCGCAGTGTCCACATGGAAAACGTTAATAACAAAATAAAAAAACTGGTGAAATAGACAATATTTGTCCAGTGCGTTTTGTGCTAAAAACTAGAAAACCTCATCAGTCACAACAAGCGCGGTTGCAATCACTCGGTGCGATTTTTGGTGCACGTAGGTTAAACCAACGACGCTGCGTAACGGCTTGCTCTTCGGAAAGCCGGATGCTACGCCTGTATCAAGTCATACCACCGCCGCCTGCCGACGAGGACGGTCCTTTCGGGCTTCTGGACAACGTGTCAGTACAGATACTGAAACGTTTTCATGGATCAATGCTGGAAGTTTATGACCCTCTGGCAGTGAACGGCGATGGCAACTGTCTGTATCGCGTAGTCTCTATGGCCATGTATGGCACACAAGACCATCATCTATACCTGCGCATCCTCACAGCCATAGAGCTCATAACGCATCAGAAGCATTATGACGTCTCATCCGTCGACATCAATACACATCTCAGAAACGTTCAGCCATCGCCTTTCGACTCGTTGCTTCACGACGCACTGACTCCTGGCGCCTACGCTGAACTTGCACACATTTACGCCCTCAGCGCTGCACTGGACATTGTCATAGAATCTTACATGCCGTCATCTCTCACATCAGCAGTCAATCCCTACAGTCGCATCATTGTCGGACGCGGTGTACGTGATACCAAGTCTCCTCGCTGCAGTCTGATGTGGACCATGTTGTCAGTGCCAAAGCGCATAGCTGACTTCCAGCCGAATCATTTCGTCCTCCTAGCCCGCAAGCAGTGCGAGTCGTACGTCTCAGTCGCCAGCGACACAGAGGACGACGTAACACCGGCAACACCTGCAGATGACTCGCACACAGACAAGACGGCGTCTGCTTCACCGACAAGCGTCAGGTGAATAAGTCGCTTTTTTGTCCTTTCCTTTGACTGAATTTGCCAGGTTTCAGACACCCGAGTACGTACCCGCAAAAAAACCACACATGTACTTTAACCTAATTTTAGTTTATACTTTATATGCCAGTAACAATGCAATATTTGATTGTTTTATAGCTTTTAAGGCTTTACGTTACTGAGTTTATGTATTATTTTACCTATTTCCAACACCGATATTTTCAATAACTTATTACTGAGTGTAACTGAAAAGACGTGCAGAAAATAACAAAAAAAAACGTTTGTAAACGTTGGATAAAAAACGTTGCCGACATTTGCCATGAATCCAACTATTATCTTTGCACACTGAGTCATATGTAGGTTGTCAAATTCCCAAATTTGTATGACTTCAGCGCTCTTCAGCAAGTAAGTAAGATACTTTTTACGCGCCACAGCTAGTACCGGCGCCCAAAATAGGGGTTTTAGTGAATTTTTCGCTATTTTAGGCGTACGGCGTACTGAGCAAGTGAATTTTTAGCTGAAATTGTTGGAGTCTGGAGATAGACCAAGACAACCTGCGTACGAAATTATACTGATGCTGTGGCGCGTCTCATGAGCATTAGCTCAGATTTCTTGTGAGTATATATAGGCTACGTAACAAACCAAAATCAATAAAAATCATTCCTAAGTCATGTTCTATGAATATTTTTTCGTGTGATTTATTACATCTATGATCAAAACAAATACATGGCGTAATAGTTACGAATATCAAATTATACCGTGAAATAAATATCAATTATATCACTGTGCAGCACCGTCAACACGACCGACATTGCGGAGGACGACGACGACGTCGACCGGCCTGCATCTGACGACGAGGACACGGACCGCCCACCTGCTGAAGGTGTATCTGCACTACCACGCGCCGTCGGACTCAGCACAAGTGAAGTTCTGGACTTGATCCGAACGACGGCATCAGACAACGCGCTAAGTCGTATACCTCGAGGCCGAAAGGACAACGTCTACTGCGTGGTCAACAACACCGGCAACGTCGAGCGGAAGCACAACGGCCGATATAACGCATTCAGCGACGACTGCGGCGCCTGGCAATGCAACTCACACACCTGCAACTACCCATACCTGCTGATGGACAACGGACAGCCTAAGCGAATTTTCCACCAGAAAAGCACGAACAAATACTGCAATGAACGCAAACAATCCGGCAGGCGAGTGTATGAGGAGATTGAGCCACAGCCACCGGCTGAGTCGATCGTCACGCTGACGCGCTATTACAGCGCATTGAAGGCCGACGCAAGCTACCGACGACGTATCACATGGATGACGACTGCAGGCGGCGAGATGAGTACAGTAGCTGTCGTGGAGTACCTGGGCAACCATGTCGCCGGCGCTGCACACGGCAACTGTCGCGATCCAGCAGTCACTGACGCCTACATTCGCACGCCAGCAGAAACGATGGATGCCGTCAACCAGCTGACCAAGCAGATGACGGCGAAAGCAGCATACACGACGCTGACGCAGGACATGGACGTTCTCGACGCTCCACGTGACTTACATGCCGTCCACAGCATCAAGTCACGTGCGACGAAAGCGGCTAGGCAAAATGGTGGCGGCACTTGTGTAAACTTCGCGGACGAGTGGCTGTCAGTGTACAACCTCATGGCGACAGACAGCTTCATTCGGTTTGTAGGAGCTCTTCGCACCCGCGTTCCAAACGTCATTCTGTACGACGACCGACAAATACGCGAGCTCAAAGCTTTCTGTTGCGTCGATCAGATGGGAAGCGTTTTGTCCTTCGACAAAACGTTCAACCTCGGGGCAATCTACGTGACGCCGTCAGTGTATAAGAACACGGCTGTATGCAGAAAAAGGACGGGCGACAATCCACTGTTTCTGGGCCCTGTATTTCTCCACGGTCACTCTGATCGACTGAACTACGGGCTCTTTTTCTCGCACCTGGCGCTACTCTTGTTGGACTGCAACCAGCAGGCACTGACACTCGGTTCCGATGATGAGCTGGCACTGCGTCAGTGCATGCAAGCTTTCTTTCCTCGTGCGTCGCTGGTCTCATGCACCAGACACCTCCAAGAAAATGTAGGCCGGCAGCTGGATGAGCGGATTGGGTCACGGTCCGAGCTGCGCCGTACGTTGTTCAACGGTTTGTTCGGCGATGCCGGTCTGACGTCACAGACTGACGTCATAGCGTTTGATGAGGCCGTCGAGCGCTTCCGTCGTGACACGCTTCCTGACGCACCGAACGAATTCGCGGACTACTTCGAGCGGCGCCTTCGAGGTATGTTGCGAGCGAACGTGGTGGCCGGCCGTCCAGGTTGGACAAATAATAACTCGGAGTCAATGAACCACGTGATCAAACAATTCACAGAATGGAAGCCGCAGCAGCTTCCGCAGCTGATCGACAAGCTGAGGGAGCTCGTGGCTGGCCAGTACTGTGAGGCAGACCGTGCAATGGTCGGCCGTGGAGACTTCATGCTAGCAGCATCGCACGCCAAGCACCGTCTCACCGTCGACGTGTGGTCTACAATGACGCCAGCACAGAGAGACAAGGCCAGCAAGGCCTGCTTCCGACCACCGGCGCCGCCATCATCCACGTCGACCGACGGCTTGCTGACTGTGCCGCTGACGCCTGGTGCCGGCAAGAAACCACACCAGAAGCGTCGGCGCCGTGCTGAGAAGTCCGTCACAAACAAGAAGCTTTGCAAACCAACGAACGCATCGGACGATGACGACTTCTGCTGACGGACGGACAGACAGAGACAAAAGTAAATTAACTGAGCGAAGTATATGAACTCATTTTGAATGGTTGAGGACTATATTTTTGCTAACGACATTTTTCGTTTTTTAACAGGTCATTTCAAAAAATAAACGGAAAAATCATGTTTTTTCGAAATCTGAAAAAAACGTCAAAATACGTATTCTCGCACGCTGACTAGATATACCAATTGCTAGGGCTGGTACTAATTAAAATTCGTTCACGAACGCTCATCATGAGTAATTTTAGTCCGTTATGAAGTATTACCAAATTTTACTCAAAAATTA
>Ga0209052_1000262_pt1 | contig 16098 bp, 5 predicted proteins | sample WorMetHEROISLAND_2_FD_187409 | JGI IMG/M metagenome (GOLD analysis project Ga0209052, IMG submission 187409) | Marine gutless worms symbiont microbial communities from Max Planck institute for Marine Microbiology, Germany - Olavius sp. 4 HERON... | ecosystem: Host-associated > Annelida >...
AGCACACAAAACTTGCCACTTGCAGCCATATGATGGAACAGATGGGATAGCTAAAACATGATGGGACAGACAGCGTGTACCGTATGACAATAACACGTTTGTTTATGCTTGTATTTAGGGGGGGGGTCTTGTATTTATTCATTTCTAAGCTGTAATTTACTAATTGCCATCACTTGAGCTTGTCTCTGTGGCTCATTGGCACAGTGGGCGCTGAGCCTGAAACGGTTATCAGCCGTGCCTGGGTTCAACTTCTATCCCCAGACCCGGCAGAATAAATTGTCTCAGGATTACTGGAGTGCATGCTTTGAGATTAATTTCTCGGACAGGCAAGAGGGTTTGACGGTGTCCTCTATAATCTGTGACCGTTAAGTGGCTATGGTGTGGTTATGGTGGTTAAGTGCACTAGATTAAGCTAAGCTTTAGAGTGCACTATAATATAACCTAACTTTACTTTACTTTGAGCTGCTCAGTTATAGGCCTAAATAAATACTGTTGCCATAAGAGACTCACAGAGTGTATCAGGTTGACACCTGTTGTGTGTTGCTGCTAATCGCTTGGTGTTAATTGTGTTTGCTGTTTTTGAGTGCATCATTAGACACAACCTGTAGCATTAATGCTCTGACATGGTTAACTGCTCAGCTGTAATGGTTTGCTTACCGGCTGTCTGCCAGTGGCCAATATGTGATTACGCCCTGTCTTGTTTTAGCCATACCGTCATGGCTCATGGCCCATCATGTCCTGTTATGTTTTAGTCACACAGACACCCACTAATACTTTAATGAAGCAGAGTACACTGATTCACGTGATTGTTGCACTTAATGATATATCATTAAGGTCTGCTGAAGATATGATGTCTTCTGCGAACTTTGGTTGTGCATGGAATCCAGCTTATGGTTGCTGGCTGGTAATGGAGACTATTTAGTCGTTCAAGAATAAATGATGTTGTTCGCATACAACTATTGTTGAAGTTTTTGTGGCTTTTTTGTGCGAGATGTGCATGAAACATGATCGCAGCATATCATTTGTACATGCATATCAATAAGCCACTACCACCAACTCATTAGCATGTGGTAAATATCTTTATTTACAGTACATGTATTTATTTATCTTCTTCCTCTTTCGGGAGCTTGTCGTCGATGTTGCCGTTGGCTACTTATCTATGTCATGTAACGATCAGGGCTTTGTGTGCTTGCCATTTTTACCCATGAGTTGTTTTCAGTAGATTTGTGAGTATCACTATTGTTGTCTCATGTCATGTTATTACTCATTTAATTAATTGTTGAAGAGGCTAAGGCATGAGCCATGTCAAATGGTCATTTCCTGGTATCTTGTGTGAATTTTCAGAATCAAGAAAATCGATCGATATTCGAGAAAATTTATCCTTTAAGCACTTACATGTGTTTCACTGAATCCAGAAATGTCTTATTGTTATAGCAGTTTCATTCTGCAATTGTCTGTGTCATGTTTCAGCTGAGGCTGTCACGTTTGATACGATGATAGATGATAGATGGCAGTTTGCTCTGTCATTACCATGTATCCAGGAACATCTGGAACCCTACGCACATTGAATATTTGTATTATGGATACAGGTTTTTGAGTTGGGTTGTTAGAGGCATAGGTAAGTAACCGTTTGTTTCTAGTTGTTTGAAGTGTCCCAAAAAGTAAACCAAAAAATACTCCCGAGTGTAATAGTAAAAGAGTTCTGAAAATGGACAAAATGATGGGCAAAACTTGTTTCACTTTTTGCCCCTCGGACAGTAACTGTCTTGGCTGCAGTTGCAAAATGTAACTTTATAGTAGTAGCTAGTAGTGTGGATTAGTTGTTGAAGAATAAAGAACTGACTGTTGCACACGTGAACCTGAATGTTGCAGTGTGAGGCAGTTGCATCAAACTTGATTTCAACTGTTGATTGATCCGAGCAACAAGGCAACTATTTGTATCCATCAGGCTGATTTGTGAAATGCAAAGTTGCTGTTCACTGACACTTCGTTGGGAATTTTGAGTCGCTTTCAGGTCAGATCTACGATTTGGTTATATGGCCGAATTATCAATTTAGATGTCAGCTAATGCTAACAGCTAGAAGTTTGTAAACTGATGGTGTTACAAAACATTGGTATAAATGATCAGTTATACTGCTAGAGAGTGTTTAAAGACATTAATGTGTGTGAATAAATGCCTTTGAATTTCTTATTTTTTGAGTTGCTTAATAGTTTTGTTTCTTAATTATTTTTAATGCTTATTTAAGCTTGTAGGCATTTTGGAGAGAAAATGATAAACAGGCAGACTGAAATCATGTGCATTAAGTAGATTGTCTTCAAAAAGGCCAGGCTAAGGCATGTTTTAACACCTCTTGGACTTTGATATTGTTTTGTTTATTTTTGTGGCTTTATAGTTATTTGCTGTTGATTGGGTGGATGGGAAGGATGTCTGCCCTGTAAGAAGTCCTTCAACACAGTTACCAAACATAAACTTTTTGGGACTGGTGTAAATCTGGAAAAGGCTGGTTGACAGGGTTTATATTGGGTTTTTGGTTTTGGGGGTTGGACGTCAGTTTTCAAAAAGACCCAACAGTCCAACGTGATGGGTTTTGGGGTTTTCAAGTTATCACGCGGATGACGTACAATCAGTAAAGTCAGCGGATTTTGTCGGCTGTGTGTCATACAATAATTGGCTGATTTTATCCGCGGATAAAATTGTCCAATTCTATCTTCCAACCTAGAACATGTACGATTCTCGTGGGTAAAATCAGCCAACTTCTATATCGGTCAACAGATTTTGTTTACATTACCGCCATAGTTACCATAGTGATTCTTTACAAATGGGAGATCCTATTCATTTTAGTTGTTTATTTATTTAGTTATTTTATAATATTAATTTTCGTTCATTAGATGTAGAAAAATAATGCAAGTCTGATTTTTGCAATCTGCTGTTGTGTATTCGTGCAGCCGATATGTTGTGTAATAATGTTTTATTACTTTAGAATAGATATCGTATGAAGTTGTGAATGATAAAATTGGCCGTGTGTCATCGCTCAGCGATTTTATTGGTTGATTTTCTCGGGCAACTGAACTATGCCTGCAGAAGTTGGCCAATGAAATCGATCATATGGCATCTGCTTTAGAATGAGATAATGTCCACATCAAAAAATATCTAAAGTTCATAGGTATAAAGTTTTAGCAACTTTACTGTAATAAAATATTATTAGTAGTAGGGCTGTACCGAATAGCAGATTTTACTATTCGGCCGAATAAGAATAATTCATTTTATTATTCGGCTGAATACGAATAGAATACGAATAGTTGAGACACAATTTAGCAATATTCGAATTTATTGAATTTATTAACGCATTATTACACAACATATTATGTCTCTCACAGCTGTCAGAACTCAGTATATCGTCTCCGCCACAGGATTCATGATGACGGGGGAGGGGGGGAGGCAGGGAGCTGCCGACTAGCCTATACGCCTTCTAATGACTACTTGACACCCGCCGGCGGCTGTCTGCCGCTGAGAGGCATACAAACAGCAACTGCTTAGAATGTCTGGCTCACGGGAGAGCTTGTCTTTGAGGCTTCAGGCTGGAACAAGCGAGCGGCGGCCGCGCAGCGACTATTATTCATATTCGGTGTATGCACGATTATTCGACCGAATACGAATACACTATTCGGCCTACTATTCGGACCGAATAGAATACGAATAGAATATTCGGTACAGCCCTAATTAGTAGAACCAAAAAAACTACAATTGGTTTAAGTTTAGACTGGTCAAGTGAAAGTCAAAGTTAAGAATGTATTGTATATTGTTTATTATTTGAAACTTGTCATCTGACAAGATGATAGCATATCTCTGGGCATGATATTCTTTATGAAATGCTTAAAAACTAGGTGAACTGGACAGCTGTGGTCAACTCTGGTATAAAATATGGCCTCTATTGTATCACCAGTCCACCGTGGACTAGAACAATTTGTGGGCCTTGTGCCAACATTGAACCATCTGTGTAGAGCTGCTAAAAAACTCTAGCCCTGGGTCCGTGACCTTTTGTCTGCCAAACTGTAAATTGACACACCAGTTTGCATCAGCTTTGGTTTTTCTATGCCTTCTAGTTGTGAAGCTACATGTGTGAGTTATGACAAACAGGCAAGGCAAAACAAAAAGCGAAGCAAGACAAAAAACATCCTGTTAACACGGCTACACAATAATAAGCTGTAGATAATGTGCAGAACCTGTTTACTGTATCTCAAACACTCATCATATGATGTCCTATTTCAGTGAGTGTGACGTTGTGTATTTTTCTACAGGAGGTTCAGGCTCAAGACACACCAGCAGGATCATGTTTTGCGCCGTAAAGATTGTTGATCTTAACCCTTCCGTGCCCGAGGATCAAATCTACGACTTGCTGTGCGAGAAATTTTCTGATTTTTCTGATTTCACCATCAACTTCGCCCAGCAGGACAAAAATCGTGTGGCTTACCTCAACTTCAAGAATGCGGACGACGCCCGAGCGGCGCAGAAGGAGAACAGTTGCATTGTACTGTTCGGTCACGCGTGCCGGGCTCTGCCTGTTTACGGTGCACAAGCATCGGCCGCGACTGAAAATACTTCGTCTCGTGACTATTTCGCAGACGACGATCCGGATTTCATGTCGCAGTCGTTTAGAAAATCCGAAGCAGATGACGAGCAGGTCGGTTTGGAACCTGATGAGCATGGCAAGAGTCCTCCGCGGTCAGCACGCAGAGGTGGTTTTCAGTACAGAGGTGTCGGGCGTTGGCATAGGGGTAATAGAGGTTCAAGAGCTCGTCCGACCAGAGGCAAACCTTACCTGTTGACACCAGCTCGAGGCCGCAGTAAACAAAAACCCTACCTCTTGACCAAACCTCGAGACAATGGTGAACATGATCTACCTGCATCTCGTGGTAATGATGCCGAGTCAACCACTGCTGTGGCTTCCGCTACAAGTGATGAAAAGTTGCAAAAGGAAGCTAACAGTGTTCTGTTTGTCGGCTCACTGGATCCCACGGTGCAAGTCATCGATTTACAACGTCTGTTCAAGAATTTTGGATTTGTGCTTTTTGCAGAGATCAAGAACACAAATGCAGCCAACTGCTTTGCTTTCGTTCACTTCCTTACGATGGATATGGCTGTTCTCGCCAAGCAGGAAATGCAGGGTAAGACAATTGGACACACGGTTCCAAGGCTCGGTTTTGGACGAGTCGTTGAATCCAAGTGTCTGTGGGTCGGCGGTGTTGGACCGTGGACCACTGAAGATATGCTGCGTATGGAGTTTGGCCAGTTTGGTGAAATTGCACGAGTTGAATGGCCAAAAAATCGAGACTATGCTTATGTGATGTTCTCCAATGTACAAGATGCGATGGATGCTAGGCAGGTGATGAATGGCAGTCTGCATGGTGATCCACCACATCCCCTCCGAATCTGCTACGCTACCCCTGCGCAGATGACTTCTCACATCAACTACAAAGAGTTTCCAAAATTTCCCAAACGTCCTCTAACGGAACGCGCCTTTAAGCCAAAAAAGAAATTCGTCCCTCAGTTGACTAAAACACGTCCTACGGAAAAGCATAGGTCGCACGACCGGGAATCCCCGAAGCGTCGGTCACGTGACCGGGAATCCCCGGAATCGCGTCGGAGACGAAGACGTTCATTGGAGAGAAGCAGAAGCCGTTCGCGTCCACGGAAAAGCCGCTCGTCACACGGTAGGGCGAGGAAGAGAGAACGTACTCCTCCTTCTCCCTATGCTCGCGGCATTTCACACGCATCGTCCATGAGCGCCATCTCGGAGACGAGTTCGGAAAGCGTCGGATCGTTGGAAAGAAAGCGACAACGGAAAAGCCGGCGTAGGTCGTCGGTCTCGCGGTCGCCGGTGACCAAGCCGTTGAGAAATCCTTCACCGCCTCCGAAGTCCTCCGTGATGAAGGATGAACGAACGGTCGTGCTTCGCTCAGAGCCGCAGCCAGTCCCCAAAGTATCCATTCCTCCGTCGGATGCGTTCACATCTGCCCTGAATCAAATGCATGCAGCTGCTTCCATGCCTTCGTACGTCACTCCGGTTGACCCTAATGTTGTGTATTATCCGCCGCCTGTTGCCAGCACCCTACCGCCAACTATCTATCCCCCTCCCGTCCATATCCCGCCTCCGGATTACTACATGCAGTCCAATCCGATGATGGTACAATATCCGCAGCATCTGCCTCCGTTGTCTTCATATCCCCCACCGATTGCTACTGCCGATACTACGCAGCCTCCCCCAGCTCTCAGTCAGGTTAGTATACCTCCTCCGGTACAAACGAGCAAATACGTGCCCGCCAGCAAGCCGGCTGAGAAATCGCAGCCGGACGCTGCAGCTGCGAAAGAGTCGAAGAAGCCGACCAGCGTTGCGGCGCAGTTCCCCAAAGTCTGGAGCGGTGCGCTGGTGCTGAGGAATGCCGCATTCGTGGTGGACTTCCACCTGCTGAGCGGCAGTGTCCTGCTCGTCAACAAGCTGCTCGGAAGCAACGTCGAGCCGGGCGCCGAAGCCGACTGTCCGGTGCTCAAGATCGCGCAGAGACTCCGACTCGACCAGCCGGACAAACTGGACGAGCTGGATCGGCGGCTGAGGAAGGCGGGTCGGACCGGCTGCAGTGTGCTTCTGGCGACGTCGACGCCGGCGCAGGTGGACGACGATGCTAACGTCGTACAGCAGTATCCGCTGGGCAGTTTGGTCTCGTACCTGCTGCAGAAGCAGGTCGCCGCCGTTGTTTCTCTCCCGCCCGGCAGTTCGGACGCTGCAAAGGCAACCGGAGTGCTGCATGCTTTCCCTCCGTGTCCGTTTGCAACCAGATTCCTGAACAGGGAGGCACCGGGACTGCCAAGTAATTGTCCCACAGAAGAGGAGCTGCTCGTTGTTATATGTGAAGTTTAACGACTGGCGAGGGAGTGAGTGTAGTTTTACGTCCGGCGCTCGACACATTATAGATCATTTTGCGGCCCAGTCGTTCCAAACACAGGTACTGACACTGGTGACCAACAGAATATCTGCATTGAAACACAACCGGACTTTTAACTGCTGTAGATATCTTTGACAATTGCATCACACTGTAATGAAATTTTGCATTGACATCCAAAGTTTACAGCCATTGTTGTGATGAATGAATGGATAATTTGAAGCTGTATGTCTCAGCTGACTGAGACAAAAACTGAAACCGTGATGATGTGAAAAAGATTGGATTATATGACCAAACAGTCAAACATACTGTTTGTCTTGCTGTGGATATTTCAGTTGTAAAGTGCACGTCGTCAACAGTGATTTGATGCCATGTGGAATCTGACTCGTGTATTTATTCCGTTAGTGACTTTTTGAAGCAACGTATTAGTGATTTGCTGCATGACTACTGAATGAACTGCACGGTGGATTATTCTTGAAGTTTACTTATAATACATGACTGTGTGGCAACACAATGGCTGCCAGTTCAGGCAGATATGCGGCTCAAGCCAATTGGCATGTTGCAAAGATTGGCGGCCACCTGGCGCTGTGCTACATTTATCAAATGAACCGGGTGAACTCTGTCAATGGCAGTGCATGATGACAGGCTGACAGCACCACAAACATTGTGGTAGCTAGTGCTGCTGCTATAACAAACCTGTTTGCAAGGTTATTAGATGAGTGAAAATGAAAATGATTACAGCTACCATTTTCAGCTGGAAACTCGGTATTCGTGTTTAAAAACTGAACTCTGGCATTGCCTACAGTGAACGTGAACACAATCTTTACATTATGTGCCTCTGGATAGCTCTGTACACATATGATGTGTTTCTACACATGATGGATTGCCTGTTTCATTGAATGGTTGTGAAATATTTACACTACCAACATTAAAATAAACATTGTCTGCAACTTGATCTTGAGGCCATCCACGTCTGGATAAGAAATAAGCAAAATATATCTGAAATATGTAAAGACTGGAAAAACAGCTGCAGTGGCAATTATGCCACTTTGGTTGTTTTTATATAAGAATATTTATTGAAATATAATATGGAACATTGTATGATTTCTTTGCAGTTTGGTCTTTTTATATGCAGAAGTTGTGTACATAAAGTCATAGTTAAAGTGTAGACTGCAAAATACCTGTCCACTTGTTGACAATGCTGCATTATTATTTATTTTCCTATGTGTTTGAAATTGAAAACAAATGATTTCTGCAGTGTTTGAATGAGTAATTTTTGTTAGCCTAAAATCCAGTTATTAAAATACATGATTTTTAGAAACTAAGAAAACTTGAGAGTTTGATTTAAAGTTATATGAGTGTATTTGTCTGTGTCTGTGTAATGATTACTTGGAAGGAAAATACTTCAGAAAAAGCTATCAACGAATTTTGATGACATTTTTGACATTTTGGGTCATAGCCAGGGGCTGATTAGATTTTGCTGTGAATCTGTATCAGAATACGGGGGATTTTTTATTTGCATTAGCTTCGTGGCAGCACTTTTTTGTCCAGGAGAAATGACAAGTCTCTCACTTGAGGATATTTCCAGTTTATTTTGTAATGGTTATTGCTATGTGCCTAATCAGCATGCAGAAAATAAAACCATGCTAATGTCAACGTTATTTTATCATTCACTAACTTGCTATGTATAAACAGTATTAGCAAAAGTCACAAAAATGCTAACAAAGATGGAAAAAATTCTAATAGGACCTACAAAAAGCAACTGTTCAGTGACTATGTGACAGGTTGTAAAACTTTGTTGAAGATTTTTAAAAAATAACAAGAAAACTATTAACAATACTGCTAAGATATGCAATGTAAAGTCTCTGCTGTTGCCATTATTTTAGTGAATGGGAAAGCACTGCAAGCATTTAACCCCCCCCTGCCCAAATAATGGAGGGCTCCAAAACATCTCAAAAGAAAGTCCAATTCTCCTGTAATGTTGGTGCTATTGCTATATAATGATTTTCTTATTCACCCTAGATGCAATCAAGCCAGTGGATACATAGACAGCTAACGCACATATAGGCCTACGCAAGATAGGCCCACAGACAACATCTCAAATAAGGTAACAAACTACGCAAAGCCACTGCATATACGAAACTACAAAATCTTAATCTGCAGTCTACATGTAATGTCAGTATGAGGCTATGAACATTAGCTTTGCTATTATTTGTATAAGCTTACGATGTATGCATCTATACCAACATATTGAAGTTAAACAGTAGGCCTAAAGTGCAGTAAATGCTTTTGCATTATCGCATAGTAAGTTTACACAAATATTTTGCAACGGAGAACGGTAGGCCTACGCTAAAATGGTACAGTTTTACAATTACTGTTTATATCAGAAACTAACAAGTCATGAGCACACACTGACATAATCGCATAGACCTATCAGTAGGGCACCTGAGCAAATACGAGGCATGTACCGTGTTGCAAAGAATGAAAACCGCTGTAAAAAGTATACAGCGTCACATAAATGTGCCTCTGTATCTTCGGACTGCATGGCGCTATATAAATCTTGTATTATTATTATATTATTATTTCATGTATGTGTGCGATCTTGTGAAATGCAAGAAGGGAAAATATTGTAGTATCTAACGGCTACAAGAAAAGCAGGGCCAGCAGAACATATTGCAAAAGAATCGTACAGATTTCCCTGCCGAAGAATCTATTGCAATCATTACTCTTATGCCTAAATATTTCTTCGATTCAGTTTTTTTTCTAGTTTCAGTCATCTTTATTTCCTTCTATTTTAGTTTTTCTATCTCAGGCTTCTTATCTCTCCCATAACCATCTGTTTCTTTTCTTTAATTTTTTACTTTTTCAGTTCCATTTAAAACATTTTTCGTTTTTTAGCTTAAATGTGCTATATTAAACTGGCAGCTTGCATGTCAGTTTTTTCAGTGCAAATCATCTATCGTATCGTATTACGACAGTCTATAGGCCTGGCTAGCAGAAATATTGCCCAGTTGTAGTTAAAAGTTTCTGAAGGCAAATCTAAGGAAAAAAATGTGTTCGCCATTTTGTAGATATTTCGACAAAATTGAAGTTGACACGGCCAAAAGTAAATAGACTGGCGCTACTCATTGAGACCAAAAAAAACATTGCAAGACGAACCATTGCGGACAGTCAATTATTGATGACGAATGTAGAATCGTTTAGCAGTTTAGGCAGTAACTTCAAGCTAAAACCTAGAACGGGATGTATCAGGCCAAGATCAGCTACGTAGACTGACAGACTTCTGTCTGAGACCAAAAATGCGAGACTGCGACCAGGATCTTTAACACCACAGAGCTCGAGACAAAGACCAAGAAGATTGCATTTTTTGGTCTCAAAATCACATATCCCTGATTGTTGGTATCACATGTAGCTATGTTGCCATATTTGCATGCATGCAGTTGTCCAATCAGCAGTTTAACTCGCACAATAATCTTTGCAGATATTCTGCCCGTCTACATAACGACTGCAACTCTCACTCAGTCCACACAGTGAGCACAGGCGTAGCCAGAAATTGGACTTTTGACGGGCGGACTGAGATCAAGAGGGCCGAAAATCGAGGCCAAATAACTGGGGGTTGGTTTCTTTGGGGGAGGCGGCCACTCATGCCTCTCCCACCAGCGGCGTCGTGGGTCAAAAAAGTAGGCGGGGCAAGAAGCTGCAATTTTGCGAGGCACGACGCCACTGCTCCCCACCAGTAGAAGGTCTGGGAGAGCGCTGGAAGCTCCCACAGCAGGGTCCAGGACAGAATCCAGGCCGCAAACATTTTTGGGCATGAAAACGAATACAGCATGTATAAATGTCATTCTTACTGCACAAATTTACATTAACAACTGAAGTTGGAGGGGGCGGTTGCCCCCTACCGCCCCTCCTTGGCTACACCACACAGTGAGGAAGAAAAGATAAGAAAAGAAAAGATAAAAACAGTTGACGCTTGCTGTGCATTTGTCCACACAGTCTCAATACTTCTCGAAAATCATCCAGTGGCGCTACCACTGCGGGAACGGGTGGGAAATGTCCCCCTAACTTTTCAACCCCCCCCCCAAAAAAAAATCAAGCTGTACGTAGCTGAAACTCGTGAGAAATCATAAGAAACTTGATAACAACGCCATGAGAGGTTTCATTGAACGGCATAGGCCGTATGTTGAATCGAAAGGAGTGGCTGGGAGGGGAGAGAAGTGGTCCACATATTTCAGAACGCGGTTGCACCCCTGAAATCAGCTGCACTGTACACAATCTGCACGAGTTCGTTTTCTCAGCTCTGCAGATTACAGCTGCTGTATACGATGAAACAGTGCATCGGCTGTATTTACTGTTAACAGCTCTTGATTTCTTCACATCAGTCTCAGATAAATCTACGCCATAACTAGTTTGTACTGTACATCTGCAGTTTAGCGGTACTTAGCCGCACATATAGCAACAGTCCAGTATACGGCAGGATGGACGTCAGGAGACGAAATAAATAGGCCTATACCGGCGCGGATTCAGACCGGTTTCGACTGAGTTATGAAACGATCAGATTTTCCTGTGATTTATGTAGCCTACATTTTACAGGGCATGGTCAAAGAACTACATTTAGGAACACAGCGATAACTTTGCACACTGATTGGCAATGGATTGTCAGTTAACTGAATGAACCAGTGTTTTGACTTTTAGTTTTTACCTTATGGAACATGGTCAGCCCAGGACGTTGAATCCGCCCAGCGGCGTCGTGGGCTTAGAAAGTAGCGGGGCAGGAAGTTGCAATTTGCCGACAGATAGCTGTAAACGTCCAACAGAGGAGATTGGATTATGGGTGCTCAAAATTTCAATTTCGACACATTCGCCAAAATGGGGTATTTTCAGCCCCAAATTGTGTATTTTTAAAGAAAATTTTCGAAAAGAAGAACGTTATCTGACGCTAGAATTTAGGGGCCCCTATAACTGCTGGTGCTGGCCTGCCACGACACCACTGAATCCGCTCCTGGGCAGGCAAACGGAACCGCACGGTGGAGGTCACAGCAGTCTATCCCAGTCAGTGTCATCATCATCAAGGTCGTCAGGATACTGCGAGTGCGCTGGCGGCAGGATGTTCGGACGACTGCTAGCGACGTAGTAAGGCGGAGGCATAACTGCAGCAGCGGCGCCGTCTGGCGACTGAAATAGCAAACAGAAAACAAACCGACATCGATCGATCAAATTAGTCAGTCATTGTGTAGATTTATAATGCAGCCCTTAAACAAGGTTCTAGGAGACACCCGAGTAAGCACGATCAACAAGCTATGATTTGAATCACTGCCGCCCATAGGCCTAGTGCCAAATGAGTATGACTTTTGTTCAGTACCAAGTATAATGCTGCAGACAGACCGACAAACGGAATCGGATGAAAATAGGCCTATAACCTTGCTTCAGGCTTCAGCAAAGGTAACAAGAAATCTGAGCTAATGCTCATGAGACGCGCGACAGCATCAGTATAATTTCCTATGCAGGTTGTCTTGGTCTATCTCCAGGATTTTAGTGAAAATTCACTGTGTGCGTTGCAGCCTAAAATAGCGAAAAATTCGCTAAAACCCCTATTTTGGGGGTTCAAGGTCGTTCGAGGTCATCGATGTTAGCTGTTGCGTGCAAAAACGCAGCAAAATGTTGCTTTGTAGAACTACACCGTGTAACAGACAAAAGGCCATAACTTTTTTATGATAACTTTGGCAAAGACGGTCTGAATTTAATAATCCTTTCACTACAACGTTCCTGGATAAACTCGAAAAAGAAGCTCACCTTGAATCTGTTGCTGCCCTACCATGCGGCATTTGAATGTGTTTCAAAAAGAAAAGAGTTAAGCTTACGTGATGACTGAGGTGTTGGTGGCCTGACATGTCAATGGCGTAAGCACCGCTCTGTGTCATCGGCGAATCCATCGACGACGAACTGCAGAGACTGTGATGACTCAGTGCATAGCCTGACAACACCACAGACAATAAAACACTCAGCTGCAATTTCGTTTAGTTCAACAGCTGAACACCTGTCATGGCCAGACTCTAATACGCTTGGCCCATCTACCTGTTGACCTACTCATGACATGCAACCATTGTCTGAAAGAGGGGATAAAGGGAAGGGTTTCTGCCGTGTCTATTACAACAAATACCCTGACTGGAACCCCTCCCAACCCCTCATTTCCCTCTTCCTTTCCTAGTCCCTCCATCTCCCTTCCCCTTCCTTTTATTACCGGAAAAAGGGAGGGGTTGGGGAGTTAAATCCCCAGCTGCTTCCTATCGCCAATACACTGTCAGATTACGTATTGGGGTCAGTTATATACATCACACATACGACTTACATCGTGACTTTGAATGGACTCCAATAGCCAAACAAGCACCAACGTAATCCGGTAAAAGTCGGAATCGCTGTCCACCCAACTCCTCCATTATATTCGCCAGGAGGCAGCAGCAATTTGCAATTGCATGTTTTGGCTGGACGGGGGTTCGACCCCAAATTCTCCCCTTCCCTTGGGGGTCAGGGATCCCATCTAACACAATGTCTCATTGGATTCCACAAGTGTACACTACACCTGCCAAATGGGACTAAATCCGTCGAACGGTTTAAGCAGGGTGGATGAATGTGACAGACAGACAGACAGACCATGCTACGGAGAAATGTTTAGCTTCAGGCGGAATCGCTTGCACTAGAGCGATTCCGCCCAAAAATTCAGCCGCGGCTCTATTTTCCACTGTTCATCTCCTGGTCAGTACAGTGATCACTGCTCAAACCTGACGTCGCGTACCGGGAGAAGGCGTCTGATCGTCGTTGGCTAGCGGTGGATAGTTCTGATGGTAGATCTGCTGCGGAGACAAGTCCTGGTGATGGTGGTGGTGGAAGTTAGCCGGCGCTGGATGGAGAGAGGAGGTCATCGGTGGCTGCTGCGGCTGAAGCAGCTGGTGGCACTGCAGCTGGGTCACGTCAGTGCCGCTGTCTGGAACCTCGGACTTGATGAGACCGTTCTGCAGGAAGAACTCGTTTAGCGACGACGCCAGGTCGAGGAACTGGTCACGGTTCAGCGGCAGGCTGCTGGCATCCAGCGAGCGCATGCTCTCCATCAGAGCTACAACGACACACACACAAGGCGTAACAAACAAACAAACAGACAAACAAACAGACAAACAAAGGTGGCGTAACAGTTAGGACGCTGGACATGCGATCAAAAGGTCGCGAGTTCGACTCCCGGTCGGATCGCTATCAAGTGGTTACTACCTGGATGGATGACTGTCAGCAGACATGTAAACCATCTCAGTACATAACCAACACCAAGGTCAACTCAGCCTTCCATTCCTCCGGGGTAAGCAAATCGAGCACCGGCCTTCTTGGCTGGGGTTAAAGTGTGGCACGTTTACTTGTGTTGGGTGGCAGGTAACACGCTGTGATCCCATATGGCAGGTGACGCTCCGTAGCTCTGCGACGGGATTCCCATAAAGAGCCACACAAACCTTTAACTAGAAGCGATCGAAGATCTGAAACCTCCAAATAGAATAGTGCTGCCTCCTGGCAAATACAACGGATCCAATAACACCTCATTCACCTCACCCCACCGAAAATTTCACCAAACAATATACAAAATTGTTTTTAAATCCTGGATCGATTCAAGAACACAATTTGTACCCTGAGCCAAATCTTAGTGGTTGGGCCTGGGCCGCTGTCTAACCCTCCACATGTTCATTAAAATCCGTTCGTAACTTACTGTAACACACCGCAAACTGTCACTTCACGCCGCATCTCCTAATGGTAAAATATCCCGAATGATCCAGAATACAAAAGACAATCTGGATCTAACCAATTCCTTTGTGCGTAGGGCTATCCTCAATCCATCATAAAATAAATCAAAATCCGTTCATAACTTCTGAAGTTATTTTGGATACAAAACGACAGACCAAAAACAACTTCTGCCAAGGCTGACAGTATAGCTTTTAAGACGTTTTTAAAAACAGTGAATTTGTGTCAGTATCTCAATTTCTTCATAACAGAAATTAAACTTTAAAGAACTGTCATCTGCACCAAAAAACAACGTCATTAGTTAGAGTTACTAGAAAATATAGGACGGGTTTCTCTATGTCTTTACCCTGTGGCATCATTCTTTTACAAACAGTTATCATGCCGTAGTTTTTCGCAAGAATTAAAATGCACATACCTGGAAACTGCGTTAGGTCAACATTGTTCCAGTTATAACTGCCGGCCATTTGGAAACTTTCCTTCAGCAAATCAAGCGACGACAAATCGACAGGCATAGCATCATCTCCCACTACACGTTGACACACACACACACAACTAAAACATGTCGGCCCAGTGCCAACATGTTATGCGGCTGTCCCCTAACCTTTGAACATTTGAGCTGAAAATTGGCATACTGGTTACTCCTGCCCCAAGAAAAGTTGACACCAATTTTGGTTCATACTCCTTATCATTTTTGGAGCCCGTGCGGGATGGACAGACAGACTTACAAGACCCATAATGCTGCCCATGAAAACAGCCACATAAAAACAAAAAAAACATTCATAATAGCCAAACTAACAGTCAGACGCCTTGATCATTTATCCTATGAAATGTCGACATTAGTCTCTGAATTGTTTTTCTGGTTTTTCATAGCCTGGTCCATTCGTCCGTCCACATACCCGACAAACCCATACACCGCTAAAGCTGTTAAATGGAATGAGATGCCAATTAGCAGGGACACTGACACTATATTAGACGCTCCACAGGAAGCAGAGATTTCGGGCTTGAAACCACATAGTCAGGTCAAGATTTTAAAAAAGCTGACACCTATAGGCAAATGCACGGAAAAGTTGGCACCCATGTTATTTTGAAACCCTGATATGTCCTGAACATAATTAGCCCATATGCCACTTTGTATAGGTCCAAACTTTCTTGCGTTGGGAAAGGAAATAAACATGGCGTACGGCAGAAACGTTCATGTCCGGTTACTACTACAATGCTTTCCTTCACAGGTAAAGACAAGGTTTATAGATCAGATGCACACTGGTCAATGACAACTCATTAAGATCAGTTCACAGGCATACAATATACTTGTTCTAAGCCATCTTTGGACATGAAAAATTTGGACATCTTGCATACACAGATCTCCTTTCCGTGATGGATGAG
>Ga0209052_1000263_pt1 | contig 16014 bp, 13 predicted proteins | sample WorMetHEROISLAND_2_FD_187409 | JGI IMG/M metagenome (GOLD analysis project Ga0209052, IMG submission 187409) | Marine gutless worms symbiont microbial communities from Max Planck institute for Marine Microbiology, Germany - Olavius sp. 4 HERON... | ecosystem: Host-associated > Annelida >...
ACGTATGTGATCAGGAATCACCAACGTTACGGACAGACAGACGGACGGACGTCAAGCGATCCCATGACCGCTACATTGCTAAAGCATGTAGCGGTAAAAACGTAGGGATTAACATACGCAAAAAAAACCTATGGCAAATCAATGCCTAGAATATACTTAGGAAATTGTACATTGTTGAACCTAGGCATGTGTTACGAAAATTCCTAGGAGGTTTTGTAAATTATGCCCCAGATCTGCAGTAGGCGTATCGTCTGAGACAGCTGTGTTGAAGTACATGGCACGCCAGCATAGCACAACACACTATAGCTGCATGTGGTTAAATGGTATAGCTCTTCATGGGAAACCCATCTGAATCAATGAACTTTATTATAGCGTTGCAGCCACAAGGCTGGATTGCGACAATACGGTACAGAGCTACGGAGCGTCACCTGCCATATGGGATCACACCGTGTTACCTGTCACCCGACACAGGTAAACGTGCCGTGCCATCACCCCAGCCAATCAGGCCGGTAGTTGATTTACCTACAACGGATGGGTGGAAGGCTGAGTTGACCTTGGTGTTGGTTATATATCGAGATGGTTTACTACTCCGCAGACAGTCACCCATCCAGGTACTAACCACTTGATAGCGACTCAGCCTCCTACCCTCAGCGGGAAGGGATTGAGTAGTAGCTTACAGGAGGGGTGAAGGCCCATTGGAGTAGTGGTATGACAGCTGGCTGTTTCCCGGGTCCAACTGTTCGCTGGTACAGACAATGGATGGCCGCATCAGCTGCCACTTCCGAGACTGTAAAACGCTGCTGGTCATGAGTCTGACTCATGTAAGCAGCGCTATAGCAAGTACGGGTCTTTACTCACTAGCTCAGTGACTAGTAATGTGGAAACGGAAGTTACCAACAGCAGCAGGAAAACGAATGAAACGACGAAATTATCACAGCGAATAGCGACTAGTGCATGCAGCGGCCCCAGTCGCGGTGACGATGGCGGTGAAATTTGAGGGCGGTGATATAGCCTGTCACTCATTCGATTTCGAGCTAGCTGCAGACTGTGCTGATGCAATACCTTCCATATTCGTCGAACGGGCCTATCTCCACAGGTTCGTGACGTACAAAATGGAATCACGACAGCTATTAGAACAGGATAACTAGGTGGACTGGTGGTGGACCAGATGACGCAGCATCTCAGCGACACGGGTCTAAGAACTCTGCTGAACCGCGCTTTACAAATTTACAGAAAGATTGATTGATTGATTGATTGATTTATAAGCACTGTCGATCATGCATATATTAGCATAGTAATTAATTAGCTGCTGCTGCTGCTGAGGATATGCACAAAGCAGTGAGTGGGCGGGGCGTGACGTCACAGAGGCGAGGGTGTGTCTGGTCACGTGACACACAGCCAATGACGTGAGTAGTCTGTCTGTCTGACCTGAACTACGGTCTGCACGGCTGGCCTGGTGGCCCGGTGGTCACGTGACATAAACAACAGCACCAGGGCACGGAGTGGCAGCTGAGTGCAGAGGCGCAGTTAAGACCGAAGTACACGAACTGCATCCAGACAATAGTACACATCACAACGCCGTTGTTACTGTCTGCGGTAGCGACGGCAGTATTGTCTTCAGCATCGATACGAGATAGATGATTTGCACTGGAAAGCTGACAGGCAAGCTGCCAGTTTAATCTAGCACATGAACTAAAAGAAAACTACAAATGTTTTAAATGTAAGTAAAAAAGTAAATAATAAAAATCAAGAAACAGACGGTTATGGGAGAGATAAGAGACCTAAGACAAACTAAAACGGAAGGAAATAACGATAACTAAAAACTAGAAAAAAACTTAAACAAAGAAAAAAGCCGTAAAGCAGTCTGGATATCCGTGAAATCAGTCTGAAGAGGTGTCAGATGACTATGGAGGGTAGGATTTGAGAAATAGGGAAGTTTTGAGTTTGGAATGGAAGAATGATGGGGTGATGGATGACAATAGTGGTGATGATGACACTGGTGAGGTGAGATGATCGTGGAGAAGAGATGAATCAGGAAGAGGCAGATCAAGACGTGGCTGACGAAGTGAGCGTCTGCACTCTGCAGCTGCTGGCAACTCGGGAAATTAAAACATCGCGACGATATATACGCTTACAACAGACGCCGAGTGAATAATGTTCTGCTTCAAAGCACAAGTGAATATATACACAAGACTCCGTATAAACGTTCATAGTTTGAATGGATACTGATCTGTTTCAGTGTTGGGTTTGTGGTGAATTGATGCAAATTCTAGCTTGGACCAGTCAATCGGCATGCCAAATGCTCAGTGGCAGCAATGCCGGCTATTGTTACCGTAGCGTGGTCTGTCTGTCCGTCCGTCTGTCACACTCGTGCACCCTGCTACCGCAGTTGGACGGAATGATAGATCATTCCGCAGGGACAACGTGCATGACTGCGATCCAAGACTAACACTGTATTAGACACGGGACCCCGTTCTCCGCGGGAAGGGGAGTTTTAATAAAAATGTGCACCGCAAGTTGCGGCCAAACGGCCACGGGGCTGGCACGGTTGCCGGGATGGGTCTGGTCCAGGGTCAATGACTTTGTGAATTGTGTTTGCTGTCACAGGCTGGCTTGATGCGTACATGTATACACTACCGACCGGACCGTTTCGACCTGTCCACCAAATACGTACAGGGTATATACATTTCATCACGGTCTAGAGTGTACTATGCCAGTGTAACACTCCCCGACTCCCCGTAATACACTCTGTAAACACTGTCACTGATATAAGCACTCGACGTGTTTGGTCACAGTATAATTAACGTATCATGTGCCGGCGCACCTATTTTAACGTATTCTATTTCAGCAACTGCGTATTCTCTGAACCCTGAACACATTACACGTAGTGACGTGCACAGAAGCCACGCAACGGGTAACCGGAACTTTCGTTCCCACGCACTTTCGCTCTCAGGAACCAGAGTTTCATAACAGATGGACGGTGTAGAAGGCGACATGTAGAAAGCAACACGCATCACAATTCGCGATCGCGTAAACTCACGAATACTGACAACGTGTCTACATGTAGAACGTTCCTGTATACACTGCGGCGACATGTAGAATGTCTGCACAATAGGAGGACGAGCAACAATACTGACGCAGGAGAAAGTTCCCGGGAACGAAAGTTGCATAATTCCACGTAACGTAACCAACGCATAAGGACAGCAAAGAGTGCTGGATCATGTCTTCTTGAACGAAACAGTTTACAAACACAACGACTGGTAGAAGACTCAGCGCGGCGGTGTCATGCCATCCATAGGATAGTGGTCCAGCGTGATGAATGCCAATCACAACGACACAAACCAACGGCAGCAGCTATAGACCAAGCGACTGCATGACTGAATGAATGAATGAATGAATGATTGGATTCGCTTATCATACAACTAGCAGTAGCACAATGTAGGCATGTGTTAACATGTAGTGAATATTAAAGAACAAACAAAACATCATAATCATCATCATCATCCTATTATCATTCTACACGATGTAAGTGCACATTTGCGGCGTTGCTGGTGTATTCGGCGACTGTAAGCTATACCTCGTCTACATGTAGACAATTTATCAATATTCATGAGTTCACGCGACCGCGAATTGTGATACATGTTGCTTACTGCACGTAGAGCTCTACATGTAGAAAGCAACATGTATCACAATTCGCGGTCGTGTGTATTAGAAAGAAAATTATGAGTTTTCAACCGTAAACTGCAGGATTCCCGGCCCTCTCTCTTACCAAGTTACCAACGATCTGCTTTTTTATTCAACTTATCGTCTGCCACACATAAACGTTTCAGAATTATATACAGAGCTCACCTGTTATCGTATATTTCGATGTCGTATTCATCCAAGATCACAGCATCTAACGGGCACGAATTGGCGTTGCAAAAACGTGGTGGAAATACTACCGGTTACATCAAATTTCACAACTCCGAAAAACAGAAAACGGCAACAAATGCTCACCTGGCCTGCGAAACGGCGAATGCAGCGCGTTATAGCGGTGTAACACTTTGATTTCCCGGCGTTTCGACTACGAAGAACACATCTTCACGCAGAAAAAATGACCGAAATCCGAAAGATCATCCGTGCGCGATGACGACAAAATGACGTAACGCTAAAGCACCTGCTGTGACAGTAAGTAATTAAACGGTAGCGCCGATCTGAAGCGGAATTCGAAAATGCGTCGCAAGCAGTAGGCTTGGCTAATGCTGCCGGGTGCACACGCGTACAGACACGCACACGGAGCCACGGACAGACAGAGAGAGCTGCTGTACTTTACACGCGTCCTGACAAATAATCGCCCGTTGCCCATGAGCAGAAATAGTGAAGTTCGTAGCACTGCGTTCTCCGTACGATGTGTGCGTGCGCTACCGGCGCTATCCCGCGCTAACACTAAAATAGAACCACTTTTCTCAGATTTAGTAACCTTTAGGCTCCTTCGCGTAGCGAAAAATTCCATCTTGTGTGAATTTAAAACCACTAACTATACGTGGATTGTTCAATAAATTTTTAATGTAGTTTAATATATTGTATTCGTTCATACAGTACTACATTTTTCTTTTGTGTGACTGACAAAAAAGATCCATTTGGAATATAAAACGGCCTGTCATATTGGTAAATTTGTTTTTTTTTCAACTTCTGGAACTGTTTTGAGACTGTTTACAGCAGAAAAAAGCAATATATAAATTTTACAATTAGCTTATTCATTTTTATTGTCACTAATTATTAATATTAAACATTAAAGACTGTTCTACTGTTGCTTGACTTTATGATTATTTTACGGTGTGATAGATCAGCGGTCCACGTGTTTGTGCATGAGCAGTTCTTTGTCCGATTTCAGAATTTACTAGTCGCGATATCATGAATGTTTTAAGTCTTAGGTACAAAATTCGCCGGAGCAATGGCCGTAGATCAAAAGTGAGTGTAGGCAGGACTTTATAAGCGGCCGGCTGGGCAAGCTGGCCGACGGTGGCTGAGCGGCAGCCCTAGTTTCATAATATGCTTAGCCAGCCAGTCAGCCACGCAGCCTGTAAGGCTCTCTAAGCGCACTGGCTAAGCATTGATCGCCCGTATGCCCGGCCACTCGCCCACAGCTCACACAGACTCTCTCCGGCTGCGCGTTTACATGCACCGACAAATTTATCCGCCACTCTGCAGATTACGTGACATGAAGAATAATTAGAATCTCCAAAGCGACGAATGTCACTGCCAGAAATACGTCGCTTACATTGCACAGTACAATAATGCGCATGTGGTCACAACATAATGATGCGTTTTCCGTACAGGCTGATACAATTTGCAGTTAACGATAAACGGTACTTTATTTTTACTCATCGCACAAAAAGCACGCTACGTTTCCTAACGTAGCGAAGTGGAGTATATGACATCAGTACAATAATTGACGACTGACCAACCGACGACCGGTCAACGACTGACCTTACTTCCTGGGAAATTTCAAATGGCCATATCTCAGCAACCGGTTGTTTGATTCACATACTACGGTAGGTTGTTCCGGATCAGCGGATCCAATGGCGCTACTTCCTGTATGATCAAATCCAAGATGGCGTTTTGCCGCCATGTTTGGAAATTTTAAATTTCCATATCTGAGCAACAAGTCATCAGATCCACTTCATGTTTGTTTCGAGGATTGGGTTTATGAATCAGCTCTGGTTTAGGGTGTCGGCGGAACCGCGGAAAATGTATTGTATTGGTTACAATCTAAAATGTTTCTTGTTATTGTATCACGATATTTCAGTCAACTTCTCAGCTGTCTGAAAAACAAGTCTGATTAGAACAGAATGGCGTGCCAGAGTTTTTTTGAGGGCAAGTGAGTTGAACTTGAAGTAAGTGACGGACGCCAGTTTGCCTAAGCCCACTTTAATCAACATGTTTCAGCGGTACCAAAAACATGAATTCGGTTCCAAACAGTTGTTAGTTCAACCGTATTGCAAGTAGGAAAATGAACTCCAGAATAAACGTTATTTGGAAGTGTTTAATGATTGTTTATTGCTATTGTTAGCGAAACTGGATGTGTAAATAGTGTTGCTAATGCTGGCTATCCTTTTTATCACATGTCTGCGACAACTCTGCGTGTGCGAAGACCTCGCTACTGGTACATACCAGCATTCGCTCATCTCGGCTTTGCCAGATAGTACATGCAAAAATGCCGGACACCATCTAGCCTAGTACTAAGTAGCCGTACTATATACGGCTCTGATCTCGTGTTCTGTGAACACGGCTTAGTACTAGGCTAAGTACTAAGCCGTGTTCACAGAACACGATGTCATCCGATGTGGTAGTTAGTCGTATCCCTGGTACTTCAGATTTTCTTGCATTTTCATACTTGTGTCACCATTCGTCTACTTTCAGTGAATTAACAACTACTCCGTATCAAGTCAACATTTTGTTGGATTACAGTGACAATTTGTGTAATTTCTAGGTGCTTAGTCAAGGGACACATAGAATGTGAGTTTGATTGCTCGATGAAGTGTTGATACTGTTGGTGCAAGATGCCCGGGGATCACAGACGTCTGGGACTCAGGGATCCCGATGCTTCTGCACTTTTCTCAACTGAAGACCCGGAGAAACTATTCACTGATCTTCGCGAGATCGGACATGGCAGCTTTGGCGCAGTCTATTATGTAAGTAGATTATTGTCAGTAATGCCACCGCCATTGCATTATGCCACAATTACATTTTCTTTTCAGCCTTCTGAGCCTGTATACATGTTCTGTTTCATTGGTGTGAACGTAGTTATGTCTCATGCAATATTACTGGTACCATTTTTGAAGTGGCTGGGACGTTGTTTAGATCTTATACCAAAATACCAGATTGCCGGTGACATAGAATATTATCGAAAGACAAGTAAACAATTGCTGCATGCCATGCCATCATTGCCGTGAAAGTGAACTGTTGAATCGTTGATTTCAGGCAAAGAACGTTGAAACGAAGGAGATAGTGGCTGTGAAGAAGATGTCATTTCAGGGCCGCCAGTCGTCAGAAGTTTGTACAGACTTGCTGTCATTTTGTTACCGTGTGTCATCACATTTAGTATCCATGGCTCTGAAGTAGACTAGAAAGTACTGAGAGAGTTTGTTCTTTGTCAAGGACTGTGTTTTAGTCTTGGCTGTGTGTAAGGATTACATTAGTAATCAAGGTTGGGTACTGCCCATGGCTAGCTGCAGTTGCTTCCATGGGCAGTAATATAAGTAGCACCATCTAGCAAATGACATTTCATGAATCCAGGCCAACTGCACACAAGAAACACACAAAAAACCTATGTGACTGACCTATGACCTTGATATTTAATAGGGTTCTGGAGGTTGTCGAGGTACATGTTCATGGAAAGTTTCATCAAGCTAAATGCAGCAGTTCATGAGTTATCATGTTGACAAAGTGTTTTTGATGATGCTGAAAGCAATACTGCCACTTACACGGGCAGTAATAAAGAAAGAATGCTTCTGGAAATTTCTTGAACTCTGGCAAAACCCCAACTGATCCGAATCACCACCAAAATCTAACCGACTGGTGCATGCAGAGTGCAGACCCCCGCCCCCATTCCTCCATAACTTCGGAGCAATCGTCTGGACTGCAGACAGACAAGCAGATGGTTAATACATAATGTTCAGTCAGCGCCACTAGTCATTGATGACAAGGAAATGCACATGCTCGCATGCAGACTGAGTTGTCCTGCTGGCTCTTCCTGCCCTGTAGTTACCTCATGCTAGGGTCATAGGATCATCTCCAGCAGTTCATAAGTTTATGTCGGGTAAAGAGTGCATGCCATGACATTACTAGTAATTGGTTGGTGGCATGGCATAGCGATAACGCGTTGTGTCGAGTCAACAAAGTTACTCCATGGCGGGCCCAGTTACTACTTGAATGGGTGACTGTCTATGGCCAGGTAAGCCATCTCGGTATGAAACCAGCCAGCCAGGTCAACTCAGCTTTCTACCCATTGTGGTATGGTAAAATGGGTATCAACTTTTGGACTGAGTAGTAATAAATGACGATGGTGAATTTAGTACTGCAACTGCCACTGCCATTTTAGGCGGATCTGAGGCTGAGGCCGATTGGCTTGGTCCAAAGGTCGGCGGCTGCCCAGCACTTGTGCTGCACTCATCGGATGAACCGGGTGAACTCTCGCAGTCGCAGTGGACTGCTACGATGACAGCACCGTAATCTGATCTAATTTAATCAGAGAGACAGACAGCTAAAGCAACAAACGACATACAAAAACGGGTCGATAAATCCAAGGCTACATTCTTGGAGCACTTCACTAAGAAGCAGAAGACCGATTGACATTTTAGTATGGTCTGGACAATGGACACATTTGAAAACAGTGTTCAATGCAACTGTGTCGATAATATGACACTGAACAGTGAACAGTTTAGAATTGAGAACTGAACTATTACATGCATTTGATTAGTATATTCACATTCTTGATGTCTAGTATGGTCATATACAGGAGTAATAGTGACCATAATGTGGTTTGTCGTGACATTTGGTGGTTTCGTATTAAGCGTAATTTAGGTCCCTTTTTGGTCACTTTTAGGTCCATTTTGACAAGTTCTGAGGTCCCTAAAGTTCCTATTTTTGTTAATATATTAGTGGCAGCCCTGTAATCATTGTCGTGGCTATTACTATTACTATAATTCCTCTGTTTACTTAATGTACAACAGGGTGCATTGTGATCACGGCAGAATGGCGCTATTTGTGCTAGTAGGCTGTGTGTCTGTGTGTCACTGGCTGGTGCATTGTGGGCTTGCTGCAGAAGTGGCAGGATATTGTGAAGGAAGTGAAGTTCATGCGGATGGTCAAGCACAGAAACTGCGTGGAATTCCGAGGATGCTATCTACGCGAGCACACTGCCTGGGTACGTCTGTGAGCCGGGTACATTGTACACTGTGTCTCAAAAAAGAACTTCCCACTTTGTCATTGTCCACATCTTCGACAAATATTGACCGATTTCCAAAATTCTTTTACTGATGCATTCTGTGGACAAATTATTTAGTATCCCACTGCACTGTAACTGTGTTGCTGCACTACACTGTGAGACATGAGTGTAAGAAAAACTAACACTGATAGGCAATAAGTGTGTTGGTGAACGAAAGACACTTCAAACCAAAATTGCAGTGAATGATCTGTACAGTGCTACACTGCCCCAGGTTGAGAAAGACTGCGATACAGGATAGATGTAGAACGTTCCTGTCCACTCTGGGGTGACATGTAGAGTTTAGTAGGATGTCTACATGTAGACAGTGTGGATGAGCTATTAGACAAAGCAGATTTATAGCTATTCTACCTGGTATTGTTTTTATTCTCTCATTAATTCATTGCATGTGATGCGTGTTCAATCTTACTACAGTACCGTTTGTAGCAGTGTGGTGTAATTGTGATAACTAAGCTCTCTCACATCTATGATGATAGACGTTAATGATTGCTGTGGCTCTGTAGGTGGTAATGGAATACTGTCTTGGGTCTACGTCCGACATTCTGGAAGGTTTGTGCAACATGAATTTGTTATACATGCGTGAATCGCTCGTATTAATTAAACTCACCATCAGTGACATGTGATGAAGAAGAAATGTCGGCTCAGTGCCAGGGTTCCATCCGCCTATACCTTGCACTGCAACCATGACCTGACCTTTAACCTTCCTTTCCAGCTGAAAATTGGCTCGCTGGTTAGTGGTTACTACTGCCCCAGGGAACGCTCACACCAGCTTTGGTTTCCAGTGTTTTCTGTACCTTTTCGTTTTCAACTTAGGAGTCCGTATGAGTCAGACAGGCGGATGGACGGACGTGCAAGACCTGTGATAGGGCCTATACTATGATGGAAGTGTAATGAAGAGTGTCAGTGACGCTGACAGTTGGTGACAAGTGGCCAATTTTATCGTTCGCGACTTTGTACGATATAATCAGCTTCTCAAATACACAGCAGACTGCAAAAACGATACCTGCTTTATTTTCTTCTGTATCTGACGTATAAAAATGAATATTATAGAATAACTATCGTTATAAATAACGTTGGTGTGCTTCTTGGTTTAATGGCCTGCATCTGCTGAGCAGTGAATCAGTCCGATTCTTCATCTTAGACTGAGACAACCTTACTGTGTAACTGTAGCATTGTGATGCAATACAGCGTTGACCGTGTCAGCAGTGCTGTCCTCGTGATGTTATTAAACTATTATCACGTCTGTTGTGATGACGTTGTCAGTACACAAGAAGCCGTTACATGAGGATGAGATTGGAGTCATCTGTGCCGAGGCCCTCCGAGGGCTGCAGTATCTGCACAGTTTGAGTCGTATTCACCGCGACGTGAAGGCCGGCAACATACTGCTCTCTGACAACGGCGTGGTCAAACTAGGTCGGTCACTGCCTCACTTCTAGGCTCACAGTTAAGGCTAGGGTTGGGGTTGGTTGGTGTTTATGTGGTGAAGAATAGTTCGAGTCGTATTCATTGTGATCTAAAGGCCGGCAACATACTTCTGCGATGGCAGAGTTGTCAAACTAGGTCTGTCGCCAGTGCTGTTGCTGTCACTGGTAGGGTTGTGGCTACTAGGGTTAGAGAAGATGCTACTGTTATCTATGCTGGCTTCAGGTTAGAGCTTGGTTTATTGCTACTGTTAGAGTTAGGGTACAGTGCATGAGTGTTTAACTGTGGTGTTTGTAGCTAGCTTTGGCTCAGCGTCGGTTGTGTGTCCGGCTGGCTAACTCATACCTTGGTACTACTCCGTACCGGTTGTTAGGACGTCTGTTTCTAGTGCTAGTGCTGGGGCTAGACCGTTTGGGCTTCCTGTGTGGCCACCTTCTTGTGGTGTGGAACTGTTTGCACTTTGAAGTTGACTACATGACTGGTGACTAATGGCATCAACTGTCCAGCAAAGCAGTGCAATCATCCGGGATCCAATCCCGGGAGCTTCGTGTTCGGGTTTTTGATTAGTGGAGGTGATTGGCCAGCAGCTACTTCTACTCCTGGACGTCGACATCCGTGCACTCACAACCGGGCTCCGAGGGAGACGTGGCCCGACCTCAAAGTGTCGTTCGACCCACGACGCCTGTGGAGTTCCGCGGAGAGGACTGGGGTCGTGCCATGCCTCCTCCCCCCCAGACCGGGAATGAGAGAGAGAGGTGCTTGGGGTTAGGGCTGACCATGCATATGTCTGTATATGTGTTTGTAGCTGACTTTGGCTCAGCGTCGGCCGTGAGTCCGGCTAACTCTTTTGTCGGCACTCCGTATTGGATGGCTCCGGAAGTGATTCTGGCGATGGACGAGGGACAGTATGATGGCAAAGTGGACGTCTGGTCTCTGGGCATCACGTGCATTGAGCTTGGTCGGTCATCTTTCTGTCATTCACGCACTGCTTTCTCAGGACCAGTTCTAGTTCTCAACCAGTCGATCAACCTAGCTCATTAATATTCATGATGTCTACCTGCGCTGAGTGATTGGTCTGTTTACTGCACGTGATCAGCGTTGTCCAATAACAGCTGTCGTTACTAAGCAACGAATGAATGTAAGCTGGTGGCTATAGTTAACCAAAGGAACGAAAAACCGGCCTTAGCGACGTAGGATTGAGGTTCATGTGCTTGTTAGTGGAACGTGAAGATAGCCTGCACAGTGTGCAAGGTGATTTTAAAATGGAAGTGTCATTAAATTCGTTGGACATTTGGTGATGAGCATCAGGAAAGTGAAAGTACCAATGACTGACATTGAGAAATACACTGTGTTTCATAAAAATATATCCCACTTTATCATTGTGCATATCTTCGCCAAATTTTAACCGATTTTCAAAATTCTTTCACTGCCACACTAGGTGGAAAATTTGCAATAAAGTAGTTATTAAATATCCCACCACGCACTAACAGCGTTGCTACACTACCTTGTGAAATATAAATGTAAGAAAAACTAACAGTAACAATACGCGAACAGTGCTTTGCCTTGAGCAAGGCTTGACGATCATGTGTTTTATTGTATTGTATTATTGTATGTTGTACTGTGAACAGCTGAGAGACGACCACCGCTGTTCAACATGAACGCAATGAGTGCGTTGTATCACATAGCACAGAATGACTCTCCTTCCCTTGCCACTGCTGCTGCTGATGATGATGACGATGATGATAGCAGTGGTAATTGGTCGGATGAGTTCCGAGACTTTGTCGACGCGTGTCTTGCTAAGAGCGTCATTGATCGGCCGGACGTTGCTGCTTGCCTTCAGGTACTTCAGCAAACTGACATCACTAACTGTAAGAAGGCAAATCCCTCCCAAGCCATAAGGCCCTTAGGGCGGCGCTGATCTCCGTTTCTTTAGCCCTTAGCCAGACACCAGTTTACACTGCGAGACCACGAACATGGGGCTAGTGCATCGTGCGGTGTGCCTCTTTACGTCCCAGCTATCGCTGGAACTCATTGCACCTACCCACGAAGGGATGGCCAGGCTGAGTTGGCCTGGGTGGCTGGTTACATACCAAGATGGTTTGCCCACCTGCAGACTTTCACCCATCCAAGTACTAACAGGGCCCGGCGTTGATTAACTTTGTTCATGCGACAGACGACGTTACAGACTAAGCCAAACCGCCTCTAACTGACGTTTGATAAAATGTTTGCGAGTCAGCAACGGTGATGGAGCCACACATTTGTGCAAGATGTTTCGGGACAGAGAGTGGAATGTTGATGGAAGTGGAATCTGTAATTAAGAAAGTAGCGGCAGTGAGTGGCATATCTTTGCGTTCAGTCGACACAATCACCAAGAATGGTCTGCAATTGATGTTTCTTGAGAAATCTAAAACACTGGTGCGAACAAGCTGTCTGTCTCCAACAGCAAAACCCGTTATGTTCAAACGGAACTTTGGCTCAGTGTATTGGTTCAGCGAAAGTGTGCGTCAAAAAGTGAAGTCGCCCACTGTCTGCGCTACTATCATGTGTTGCGTTGTTGTAGCATTCGTTCATTGTGAAGAATCGTTCTCCGAGCGTTCTGTTTGAGTTGATCCTGCGTACGAAGGTTGCTGTCCGGGACCTGGATAATCAGGTCGGGTCAAGGTTCAAGAAGCTGCTCGTGGAGTCGCCAGCAACCGGCGGCCATCACGCGACACGTCAACCAGCCGCTGCTGCTGCTGCTGCGGATGATGATGATGACGATGATGATGACTCTTCTGTGAGTGTCACTTGCCCTGTTGAAAATTGTTTAAAAGCCCAGCCCGATACGTTCTATTGGGTTTTGGGTTTCTGAGTTGAACCCGGGATTTTAGCCGACCATACTAACGGTTGCGCTTATGGCACGATGTTGTGTCCACCTGTCTGTCGTCTGTCTGTAACGTATGCATTGTGCCTACAGTACGTCAGATGCGTCTTATCGAAAAAATGTCTGATGAAGCAAATAGGGTTAACCTTGGGGTAACTCGCCAAAAGTTAACCCAGCATCATCGGCAGGGCAACCCATGGGTAACTCGGGGCAAGTGAAATGGCTGCTCACTTCGACGACGATTCGATAATCTCTTCAGCTGCCTATTCATATTAACAACTAAAACATTTGATGGTTATTAAATTGTTGGTTGTAACGTTGTAAATAGCGCTTTGTATCTGAGGCATTCGCTAGGTGGCAGCATTAAAACGACCATACGATTAATAAACTTGGCTTTTCACAGTCACGTGGTCGTTATCGACCAATCAGATGCCTGTTTACAAAGTTTGCCAAGTTACCCTTGGGTTACTAAACCCGGGGGTAACCCGAGTTTCAAAATGCCGAAACGTTTCCCAAGATTACCCTCATGGTAACCCTCCGATCTCGGGTTAATAGAGAAGCTACTCGTGGAGTAGAGATTTACTCCTCGTTTTAAAAACCGGGCATTAGTATGATGAATTTGGTGATGTGATATGATGACAGGTGGAGTCTGGCAGTATAGCAAGCCACGGCAGTCTGCACAGCACTGACGATGTAACTGCTGCTGCTGCTACTGCTGCTGTGTCACGAACCACAGCAGACAGTAGCAATGAGGTCACAAGCTTCTCCATGCGAAGACCGCCGGTCAGTCTGCTCTAGTTGTACTAGTAGTATTCGTAGTAGTAGTAGTAGTATAGTAGTAGTAGTAGTTGTTGTAGTAGTTGTTGTAGTAGTTGTAGTAGTAAACGCACAACAGATAGTAGCAATGAGGTCACAAGCTTCTTCATACAAAGACCACCGGTCAGTCTGCTCTAGTTGACTAGTAGTATTAGTAGTAGTAGCAGTATTGTAGTAGTAGTAGTAGTTGTTGTAGTAGTTGTAGTAGTTAACCCACAACAGGTAGTAGCAATGAGGCTTCTCCATACAAAGACCACCGGTCAGTCAGCTGTAGTTGTAGTAGTAATGCTGAATTTCAAGGTCATAGGTAAAGGTCATTTTTGTTGTTAGTGGGCCAAAGTTCAGCGAATTGTTTTCATCAAACGTGGAAAAATAGTAGTTGATAACGGCATTTTCTGCTTGTCGGTTGCTTGATCCGTTCCATCGATAATTGCGATCGAAGTCTAGAGTTGTCCGAAATCTAGTGCACTGCACTGTTGATAACTCATGAACCGCTGCACTTAGCTTGATGAAATTTTGCACATGTACCTCGACAACCTCTTGCATCCTATTCAATTTCAAGGTTATAGGTTAATGATGAAGGTCAGATGGGTTTTTGGTGTTTTTCTATGTGCATGATGCTGCGGCTACCCGCGGGCAGTACTTAGCCTTGAGCAAGGCTTGATGATGTTGTTGTGACTTGCTATCATCTAGTCATGTCTTGTTGTCTCGACGTGTTGTAGTGAATATGTGCTTGTGTTGTAGCTGGTGAAGGCCAGCAGCAAGCTCACTGTGAGTATGCTGCATTGTCTAGCTCTCTGTCTGTCTGTCTGTCTGACTCTTTGCTGACTTTGACAGTTTGACTTGTTAATAATAATAATAATAATAATCGAATTTGTATAGCGCAAGTATGTCGAATGACTTCAGAGGTGCTAGACCGACAGTTACAGTCGTGCTATACAGCTAGAGCTAGGCCTAAATGTCTGACGGAAGAGAAATGTTTTTAGACTACGCTTGAACAGAGCTAGCGAGCTACAGCACAAAGTATCAGTGTTCAGAGAGTTCCAGACGGCAGGAGCAGAGCATCGGAAAGTGCGGTCGGCGAAGTGAGTTCTGGTAGTCGGTCAGTGCAGCAGCGGTGTGGTTGAAGAACGGAGGTGGCGTGTAGATTCCCGAGGTCTGATGTGGTAACTGAGGTATGCAGGCGTTGATGTATGTCGGATCTTGTAAGTCAGGACGGCAAGCTTGTAGTCAGTGCGTTGGCCAACTGGCAGCCAGTGTAACTGTTCCAGGAGTGGTTGAGATGGTGACTGTCGCGGTGCCTGCAGAACGATTCGTGCTGCGGTGTTCTGTATGCACTGCAACTTCTGAATCCAACTCACACTTCATTTGTTTTGTTTCATCTAAACTTGACTTGTGTCTTCCATTCTTCTGCGATTGGTAAATTGAGTACCAGCCTGCCTGGTGTTAAAGCGAGATGCATTCACCTGTGTTAGGTGGCAGGTAGCACTGTGTGATCTCATATGGCAGGTGACGCTCTGCAGCTGTGAGTTGGGTTCCCATGAAGAGCTGTACGCGCGTTTAATCTTTTTTGGCTTTTTTATCTCTGGGTTCAAGGGTGGAAGATTGTGCATAGGTTAGATGTTTACCTTGAGACAAATGATTCGGCAAGTGACAGACGGACATCAGCCACTGGTAGTGAGTTTCACGAGTCATTTCACAGCATTCACAGTCTACCTGCACCATTTGTCACGGTCAAGAGTTTCAGACAATAACATGTTTAGCATATGAAACAAACTTATATCATATCGACTCTGTTGTGCCAAAAGGCTTCAGTCGAACGTTTTTACAGGAGACGCAAAAACGTGATTATTGTTCTTATCAAGTTTCGCCAAAATTATTAACAATTTAAATAACTCCAGATTGCCAGTGTACTAGGCTCGGGCAG
>Ga0209052_1000264_pt1 | contig 15995 bp, 10 predicted proteins | sample WorMetHEROISLAND_2_FD_187409 | JGI IMG/M metagenome (GOLD analysis project Ga0209052, IMG submission 187409) | Marine gutless worms symbiont microbial communities from Max Planck institute for Marine Microbiology, Germany - Olavius sp. 4 HERON... | ecosystem: Host-associated > Annelida >...
CAGACGGGAGTGGAAGAAGGCACAGGATCACGGTCATCATGGAGAGTCGTCGCAACGGACCTCAGCTGTCTTCGCGTCATGATGATGATGATGATGGAATGACTTTCCAGAGACACGCAGCAGAATGTCGGTATACATTCAAAATAGTTCATGCGCAAGAGGTAGGCCTACTACATAATTATGACAAATAGACAAGCAAACCAAGCAAACTCGTGCGAAACAATGATAAGCAGTGAGCCTATAGCGCTGATCAAAATTACTTTTAACACTCACAGCAGCTGTTTCGGCGTTTGCAGTTTTGACACACATAGCACATAAAATTGTCAAGGCTTGTGTAGTTAGTTAAAAAATTGCGTTGACAGTAGAACATGTGCACGCAATCGTTGACAACGTCTGTTGATTTAGTTCGAAAGATTTTCCTGAAACTGGTACTGAGTAGGCCTACATAGTTATTAGTTAAGTGAGTTCTGTTGTGTTTTATTGACGGGGCAAGCCTCCAAGCCGTACTACGGTATTGGCACGCATTTTGTCTTTAAAAGTTCAATGACAACGACTTTTGATGCAACATTAGCAACTTTGCCTAATACGGCGTTAAAGGCACGATAAAACGAACTCTTAGCATGCGATAAGCTACAGGTAAACCGTAAAAGTCTTAGCTGGCTTTACATATACACCTATATATCTAATGCTATCAGACCAGGTTATGTCATGACCATCTAATGTACTCATTTATCTACATTCATGATTACATGCTTGTCCAATCCTTAAACAATTGGTTTTCTTAACATTAGTCGACATGATATCTATGCAGCTGATGATCACATATGCGCAATAACTTAAGTTACGATGACAGGATACGACATAACCTGGTGGATTTATTTATGGACACGTCGTCCGCGAAATCCTACGGTTGCCCGACCACGCGGAAACGATCTACCTACACAGAAAGATGTAGTCGATGATCCAGTGGTGCAGCCGCACCAGGTGAGATACCAGGTGAGATAGTCTATCGTGAACCAATAATAATATTGTTAATATGACGTGAGTCCGGCTGTTGGTCACGAAACGAAATTGCTGTTCGCAATTCTTCGCCGTCTGTTCAGCTACATGTACAGTAATTTGGTCCAGTGGATGTTCTTACTGGCGCCATTCGGCCTTATGTAATTTGGATTAAACAAGATGTCCAATCTGCAGATGACTCTAGCGATATGATGCGGCAGTTCGCGTCATTTTAAGACAACGCCTATCCTTCGTTTGTATATGTATAATGTACTTCGGTTTTGACTTCGATTTTTGACCTTTTATGTATGCAAGTTTTTGGCATGTGAATGATGTGATACATGGTGGGACACTTTATCATGTTTTACATTGGATGGATACAAGTCCATCGTAGGTAGGCTACATTGTGCCCAGTCCTTTCTGTTACATATCAAACAGAGAAATTAAATCCACGCAGGTCGTCGTATGTTTTTAACAGCCTTCACTGTGTAAGTTATGTCTTTTTTTGTATTTTATATTTACTGTATAAAGTTTGCAGATGAACGTGGTTTCCTGATGATGAGTTTGTGATGGAGAAGAGCCTGCAAGCATAGCCTACGTGAAGCTTGCACTAGTCCATGATAAGAGTGTGCCAGTGCATCAGATATTCCGTGACTTGGTTTTGTATAAACAAACGCTAAGCGTTACATAATTGCCTATAATCGACAAGAAGTCTGTGACCGTCTGCGGTGCGACGAGTAGCAGCAGTCAGTGTGCGTTGAGCTGTGAGTTGCTATAGCATAGGCAGCAGGCAGGTGCGTGGCCAGGCAGGCAGCGCGCTGACGTGGGCGAGCGGCCGTCCCTACAACAGACGACGTGGACGCAGGCAGCACGTACGTCACGCCGCAAACAACAAACAACGCTCGACAACTTCATCGTAAGACTCGGTGGCTGTTGCGCTGCGGTCCGTGGCTGTAAAGCATTCGACGTGTATTTGTAGTTGCAGCAGCTGAGTGCGTCGTGCGTAGTTCAAAGGTGCGCCTGCGTTGCTGCACGGCGCCGCGCGCTGCGCCCAACTTCATCCACTACAAGACTGCTGCTAAGTCGGCCGGTCCGCTTACTGCTCTCTTTCCTGCTGAATCTTCAACAACGTTGACGTGTAAGCTAGATCGCCGACGCCTGGCTGTATCGCTGATGACGTAGCGTGAATGGCAGGTGCTCTCTAGCTACGTCACAGCTGACGTCATGAGTGACAGCTCGTCCAAGAAGACCAGCTCGTCGTCCGCCCGGCTCGTTAGTCCTTCGTCGTCGGCGCCAGATGGCGACTGTGTGGCAGCCACGAGGTGGCAACGAGGTCGACGTCGCGTCACCGCCCTCCTCCGACCCTCAGTGCAGTCGAACGTTGTCGCTCTCGTCAGCTCAGGTCTGGCGACCGCCGTCGCCATCCTGCTCGCCGTCAGCGTCCACCGACTGCACGACCGAGTACGAGTTCTTGAACTGAACTGCATAGCGCCGCCCAGTCACTGGACCGACGACGCTGGTGCTGCTGTCGACCAGGTATATCAACCAACCAACCAATCGTATTAGACTGCTGCAGCCAAAAGGCTGGATTGCGCAATGCAATACACGTATGCCTATACCAATGTAAAGTCTTTTAACAATACAATACAACGCTAGTAAAAACGAAGCGTCAGATCGATACAACTCTTTAAATTTACGATAAGCTCATTACATCAAAACAGCAGCACTGCAGCTACGACTGCCACGTCCGCGCACACGTAGCCCTATCATCAGTTCGGTTGTTAGGCCTATGGTGTAAGCAGCAAAAACAAACAAGCGTCAAACGTGGTTTTTATGTCGTCTGCCGTCCGTGCGTCGTTCGCTTGTGTAAGCTTATACGTGTATCCGTTAGTCCGTCCGTCTTGTTCCGCAATATATAATTATGATAGGCATAAATTGATTCATCAAACTTCTCTCAGTAGTGCGTCTTAGAATAGAGCTGATCTGATTAGGTTTTGGGGTTAAAAGGTCAAGGTCGCGGCATGTCCAAATATGTCACGACTACTAAGGTTAGGGTTAGGGTTAGGAGTGAAAGGAGTAGCAGGGCTAATAGGAGTAGTGGGGGTAGGGGTTGTCTCTGATAGGCATTGACGGACGGATTTCTTTTACCAAACTTATGTCGCTAGTGCATACTGGGACAAAGAAAAAGTAAAAGTACGCTCTAAAGCTTAGCTTAGAGCTTAGCTTAATCTAGCGCTCTTAATACCATAACCACTTAGGCGCCGAAAACTCCCTTTTGTACCCCAGTTTCTTGGAGCTGGGAAACTGGGGAGGCAATGTGTGTAAAGAACTTGCCCAAGGTTGCTACCCAGTGTAATAGAGGCGCGACCCGGGATTCGAACCGCGGTCGCCGGGTTCTCATTCCAAGTGCGCTAACCACTACAGCACCGAGCCACACAAAGATTACCTGTGCGTCGAGTTCTAACTGTATAGAGTACCGGTAGTCGTGCAAAGAAATTGTGATAAATTTCATTGGTTCATTATTGGACAATTTGACTGTGTGAGAAAATTATATGAATTAGTCAATATTTTATGTCGTTAGTCGATAAATGTAGCAGAAACTCGGTTGTGTATTTGTTGATCACGCGGCGTAGGCCTAGTTATTGTGCATTAGCACATTGCGTACAGCATGCAGTCGAATCGTCTCTGTTGATTTAGATTTTCAAGTCGAAAACATTTAAACTAATTTTTAGCTTCAAATCAAACAGCAATGAAATATTCGCATAATACTGCAGTACTTAAGCGTCAGTTGCTAGATCTCGGTTTGAAGTGTCCAAACTGAACCGAATTGGAGGAGCGTTAATTGATCAGGTTTCTGTGTGACATTTTAATGCTAACTGATACCAGCTAAGTAGACACCCGTAGAGTTAATCTGCAAACAGTCAACGTGTACAATGGTGGCTTCTGTTTCCACATTAGTAAGGTAGCTGTTACATGTGAAACACAAAAAAATGCAAACGCTTTTTTATTTCACATGTAACCAAATCCAAAACGATTGCAAAAATGTTTACGCTGAAATATCTGCAAAACGTTTTAAAAACTTTTAGCAGGATTGCTCACGGCTTGTAGATACGAACTTATTGCTCTTAAAATAAAACAGAAAAAAATGTTTCACGGGCCACCGACCGCCCGTGGCTTATACGGCTTCTTCAGCAAAAATGCTTTACGTTGTAGAAAAACAGATTTAAAACAGTTTTTTTGCAAATGTTTTACAGCGTATAACATTTTTGAGTAAGTTTTATCTGACATGTAACTACGGCCTAAGAATGGCATAACGTGTTTATGTAGTCACGAAGCAACTGCAGGCGGATTAGCCGCACGCACTCGCACTATGATAGAACCATTATGACGTGCTATTATTACAGAATCTGTAATAACGCGGCGTGCGTTTGCTGCATCGCCAAGGCGCTATTGATTACACTGAATCGAGTCGTGCTTGTACGTTTCACAAAATCTTTACAAAAACAACTGGTTTCTTGTTGAACGGGAATAATTATCATTGTTGATTCGATCGCGACGACGCAACGTGACCCAAGGGGACCACGCTGCATCGCCGAGTGAGCAATTAGTAAGTCACGTCGAGTCGTCGTGGCAATAAGAGAATCAAATTGCGTCGATTTAGCCGTTCGAATCTTGATACTTAATTTTCCAGTTAAAGCGAGTTGGTCCGAATACAGCACACAGAGTTGAGAATTTCGACAAAGTCACTTGCCTGCTGTTGACTGACTGCAGGGATGGTTGGCGCGTTCTTGGGGCTCGGTAATTACTGACGAGTGCTTGATGGCAGGTGCCGCTGATCTGCGTTGATATCGCAGCACAGCGAACTGCGCGTCCACTAATAGTCGGTGTCATCAATTATGTCGGCTTCGTCGTTTGTCAATTCGGTGCCAGTCCGTAAAACGGGTTCATTTGGCGCTGGTCTCGGTTGCAGATGTTGGTGCGCGGCCGACGACGGATGAGTGCGCCGATCACTGCCGTACATCCGTCGTGATCAAATAGGCACGCGCGCGCGCCAATGACGCCACGCCACCATGACGGAACGCTTAGAAGCGCGCCTCCGTCGGTATGGAACTGATTAAGCGGGCGCACACGCGAGATAGTGATGCGGTCGGATGCGGGGAATTTCGCAGCAGCAGCAGCAGCAGCAGCTTCCGCACCCGTCGAACGTCGCATCGACAACGACGATCTAGCGGCGGTGGCTTCCGTCGGGGGCGCTGAAAACGCGGGAGTCGGGAGAACAACAGTGATTCGATTTCGACATTAAGACCACACAGTGGCACACAGCAATGTATTATGAACCACAGTTTATCTGTACAGTATACACGTGAGACGTGTGTGACGTAGTTTGCAGTTTCTGGTTTTGCAATACCAGCAAATTTGACACAACTGAGTTGTTGGTACTTGCACAGACATGTGGCATTAAACTGCAACTCAAACGGCGATATGCTTATGTATAGAAGCGTGTATGGCATTAAGAAAAGAAGACACTTAACGCTCCTGATCAGTTACTTTCTGTCAATTGAACAATCAATCGTTTATTATGTTAAAATGATTACCATAAAAATAAAAACACAACACTGGATACTGTAACACTTGAACATAAAAATGAACTTATAACTTTCACGAATCGTTCAACACCCGATAGGCATGAGTAAGATTGCATGCATTACGGTGCCACGTTTTTCCATCCGGCGTCGTTGGTCGCCCCGTAGCGTCGGCTCGTGTTGATCACTTCCGGTGGATCGGCATGCTGCATGCCGGCCGGCGGTGGGTCGGTCGGTGATCAGTGCCGCTGGTGGATTCCACGCAGCGTCCGTGTGTGTGGACGTCGAGCGTCTGCGGGCGGTCAATGCAATCATCAACCACGCTCTGCCGCCCGCTCTGACACGCGTTCATGCCGCCAACCAGCTCGTCCTCGGCATTAAGTTCCCAGGCTGTCGACACGTTGATTTGCTCTTCCCTCGAACGATGGATCTGCAGCCAGCCACGCCGCATCCGACTGGTCGTAAATCTTGCAGACTTTTTTTTCACTGCAACCCATACTCCTCGGTCAACGTGATACTGAGAGATAGGCCGACACCCAATCCGCTTTCTTACATCGCCGAAGCATATAAAATGAAAATCTTTTATTCACCGTGAAATGGTAACAAAATCAGTTTTTCTTATTTTTTCCGTTAAAAGTGTACGCTCTTCGACTTTATTTTTAGCAGTTTTTAGAGTGAAATAAGGTCGAGCATATTTTTAAAGGCTGCAAGGCATTTAGACCTGACGCATAATCGCGGTATTGTTACTCAGACAAAAACGGTGAGGTCGTCACTCGTCATTTCATATTTTTTAGTTATTAGCGAAATAAAAGACTTCCTACCTTCTGTTACTGGTGTTAACTACCGGGTGGGCCAACATTTGGCTAAGACATTTATTAGCAAACTTCAATACACTTTTTGGCCCACCCTTTACATACACGGAGTAGGCTATCTTAATAACTTAGATGTGCGCTGAAAACGACGTGCAAAGTAATTCAGTCATTCATTCATTCTGTTCATTCATTTATTCGATGGCAGGCTCAATGCTCATGAGTAAAAGTAAACGTTACTCCGCGGACATTTTAAGTCTACGGAAGTTTATCCTTGTTCGTGTTGCGTCTTTGATGAGTGTCAACGAGAAAGATTTTATTGCAGCGAGTAGTAACTGTATTTGGCATGTTATGCATGCGCGGCAAACACTGGGTGACGGCGAACCTTCAGTGAGCGGTGACTGATGCTTCTAACTAATTGGTTTACCAAAAGAACGATAAACCGGCCGTGAGTGAATCGGACGGCTGCTGGTTTGAGAGTGCATGGTGTGATGACGTCACTGGTCGGTGGAACCCGTGGGTGGCACGTAGCTGTAGCAGAACATCGTCTGCCGTGCACCGGCGGCGGATGAAACGTGCCGCAACGTGCGGACATTGTGATGGTCACGAACAGCAGACTACTGACCGTCTACAACATAACTGTGAAATCACTCGATTCGTTGGCACCATAGAACAGCTTCGTCGACAGCAAGACGAAGCGGCGTAAACGTGGATTCCGAAGACTCGAAGTGGAAGAAGGCATTGGCGAAGCAGAGTCGGACTGGGGGTGTTTCAGGGCTGTGCCATCAGCAGCAGTTTATATTTTGATATTGTATGAAATGGTAAGTTCGGTATGACGTTTGCTAATTGTGTTATTTTCGCTTATTATTAGGGTAAGTGTTCGGTTTAGGGTTGGAGTTAGTGTTATGTTTAGGGTAAGTAACTTTTGGAGTTTTTTGTCGAAGGGGCCCCTGTGTTCGTCGAAGGGGGCGCCTGTGCCATGGCACAATGGCACAGTGGCTAGTCCAAGTCTGTGGCGAAGTAAAGTGAAGTAAGTGCAGTAGAACAGACACTGACGACTGCTGCCAATGTGAATAGCATTTATCGTTGCACATCCATCGCTGCTGCTGAGGCTGACGCTGCTGCCTTGTGACTTCCGTGCATCAGATCAGTGGTGTGCCGCCATAGGCGTCGATCCCACCGCGGCAACCAAGGCAATCGCCCCACCACCGATAAAACTTTTTGGGGCAAACATATGGTTCTGTCCCCCATATATTAGTAACTGCAGCACCCGCAACGGCCATAATATGTGTAATAACAAAAAATAAGCAAATTAAGGATAAATTTCCAAAACGACATGTGCAACGTCAGTTTCTGTGGGCCCGGCTTTGACCACAGACCCCGGTTGGGGCTTCGTTCCTGGACCCCACTGCAGACTCCCTAACTCATCCCCAGAAAATTGCTAGCAGACCGACGCCTATGGGTGACACCAGTGGAAATTGTCCTTCTCCGTCGAGTTTTTGCTGTAATTAGTCGGACGTCATTACTGATAAGTAATGCCACTTCTGTTAAGTTTTCGTTGTCAAATTTAAAGGTAGGTCTATTTGTTGTTCTTGATGCAGTGAAGTGCAGGAATTTACGCGAACAAAAACTGTTGATATTGATTCTGTGCAGAAACTGGAATGGCGAAATACTGAAGCGAACTCGCGTCAGATAAGGAGCGTCGATCGTGAGAAATGTGCATGTCCGCCAGGTATGACGTATGAAATAGAATAAATAAACAAATAAATAATCGTCGCACAGAGACAGATGGTTGTGGAAGACGAAAAAGACTGCAATTAGATATTTTCCAAAATATTAGCAGTCGATTTACAAAATTTTGTCTACAGAGAGCAGATTGAAAACAGCTACGCTTAGATACATTTTAGATACATTGTTTTCCGTGAATCTCAAATTTGGGGCAGGGGTGAAACAAGCGACAATATGGGAGGGCCTGCAGGTGGTGCTATTTGATGCCGTTATGCATAAACTGGGCTTTTCAATGAATAGTTAGAAAACAGCAAAATAGACTCCAGGACATCACTGAAAATGCTGACAATCGGAGGCGCCAGTATCCCTTGAGCATAATATACCGTCTCATTGCTGCTGTAATGGTGGTGTCTATAGCTAGGGATTCCAAGGATAGCAGTTATAAAGTATTCTTTCAGCCTTCAAATAATTTCCCTTGTGTGCTAAAAACGGCACCACAACAATTCTTATGCGTTTTGAGCTGAGTCCGACTCCGTTATGGTCCACGATAGGCTTGCGGACTGGGATAAGATCTGAACAAGAACACTGTGGATTTAACGCTTTTTATTCGTCCGTTAGAATTCTAAAATGTTTTCGCAAAACTCATAGTAATCATTGTTAAGTGCATGTATTTCGGCTATGCTAGGCATGCGGTTAATGCGGTTAATAGGACGATCGATGCGTTCAAAGCGTATAATGTTATTGATGCTGCCACCGACGCGCCACGTTGACGATGCAACTCGTTAACGCTAATCGGAAACAAGACCGAGCTCGACGCGACCGAAACTCTAGCACTATCCAACAAGTTGCGTGATGGTGGTGGACATGGCTTACATAGGATGTCTGCAGCTCAATTTTATGGCAGATTGTAGCGCCAGACACGGTCATCAATAGACGGTATACGAGGCATCGGGGCAATCAGACGTTGCCGCAACTTGCCGCATCATGCGCCATGTCCGTGCTGGTACTGCTGTTGCTGCTGCGGCTGCGGAAGGTGGTGATGCTCGTCGTGTATACCGTGGGTGGGTGCGTTCCACTAGCAATAACACAAAGTAGAACCGACCCTAAACAGTTATGAATATCTATCTAGTGGTCTAATGTTTCGTTTCAAAACTCGGAAACACCTGACTTTCGGACGGCACGGATCTTGTACATCTCTTATTCTCTGAGTACTAAAGTAACGAGAGTTTACGTCGGTCTGATGTACAGTGAAGTGTAAGAAAAGTGCCACATCCTTTAAAAGATTTTGCAGAAGTACATGGACGTTGCATAAACAGCGCGGAAATGTTGAAGTTATGCTGCATCGGTCGCTTGGATCTGCGCGGGCCGGCGGCTGGAAAAACGCCGCAGTCACTGGTCTGGATAATTCGGGACACGGTAATGAGTACGGAAAGTCGGAGTGTTTAACTGCGTGTCGTGAATGGCGGCAGAGGTCCACAGAACTTAGCTCAGTTTTTATGTTTCATGGAATGCGGTCAATTACTGGCGAAGATACGCGACTGGAGCAACTCCTGTACATCTGTATCGGCGACCATAACGCCGGCCACGACCATAACACGCTGGTCACGCACACGTTTTGATGCGTCAGTTTGCCAGATTGTGAATGTTTATTATTTTGCGCTGATGTGACTACTAAATTTCAGCTCAGTCATCGGCTAGACTGTTTTGCTGTTTGTATGTGTTTAAGTAGGAATAGTTGTCACATGAATAAAATATTAGTAATGTAGAATGGGGTCACAGGAGTGTAAAATAGAAGTCGTAAATCAAACACCGTGGCGCCGAAGAATCTGCAGAACGAAGCTGATTATAATATAGCTGTTTTAACGCTATTTTCAATGTCCACATTAATACGACCCACATTTTACAATCTACTCTTTATAGTTCACCTGTTATCTTTCCTTTTCTCTGTCCTGCGTTTTCTACCTCTGTATTTCATTCTCGCACTTTCTAATGCTACGTTTCAGCGCCCACGACTGCTCTGCAGACGTGGTTCTGTGGTGCAGTTGCCGGCCGGTACGGTTGGCGCCAAGTTAGCGCAGAACCACTTGTTCACGTCTCACCTCATCAGCCGCAGTCAGTACAGGTGCGCGCTGGCTCGCCGCGCCTGCACTGGGATGCCGTGCACCGCTAGTCTGCTACGTTTCATGTTACGTTGCGTAGGTGGCTTTAACTCGCTGCTGACGCACAGTGGCGTAACTAGGCTACAAAAACTGACCCGGCAGAAACTTGTTGTGCCGGACCGCTTCCCCAATTTCTACGTGCGGCTTATGAAGTAACCAGCGTGATCCTAAACTGCTGGCAGATCTAAAAATTACAGTTACTGTTATCAGTTGATTATTGATTAAAACATCGATTCCCTCACTGGACTTGAATTCAGTACACATTTTTAATTTTCACTCATACAATTGAGACTATAATATTATTCGTTCAGTTGGGCGGACGTTGGGTCCCTTAAGCTCTTGGCTGGCTGGGCCTTCCCCGTGGCTGCCGCCGGCTATTGTTACGCCACTGATGACGCTCGACCTCGATCTGACACGGCACATCCACGAACGATTCTGTCTGTTCTCACTACTTTCAACTTCCAGATTAATAATCCCGGCCGCGTGCTAGCAGATAACGCCGAAATCAATCAGCTACAATCAGCTTCGCTCTGCAGATTCTTTGGCGCCACGCTGTTTGACTTACGACGACCGTTTCGTCGACAGATAAACGACAGAGCACTCTGGGAGTTCAGACTGTCTCCGCCAACGACTGACTTTTAATTGTGGATGTCTGTAGAAACTGCAGCTTTTAGAAACTTTATTAACTATAAAATCGTACCGTACATGAAGCACACACTAAAATGAATAAAAACCAGTTCCTCGACCCGAACAGTTATCTGGACTGGAAACTCTGGATGCTTGTCGTGATTCGATCGCCCCGAACTCATCTAAGCGATCGTTCACCAACGGAAAGACAATCTTCTTCTGCTCTCTTCCATCATTTACAATGATGATGAGGCTGCTGCTTGATTATTCCATTTGTTTCTGTCCCACACCAGAACCATTGCTTGTTGTGCAGTCAACTTCTTTGCTTCTATATCCTAATTTACATTATCCATCCCTTTTTTCGGTTGTCTTCCTTGGTTTCTTTTCCCATTGATATAGCAGTGTAATGCTTTTGCTGGTAGCCGTTCGCTTCCCATTCTTGATACATGCCCGAACCAATTTAGTCTTCGCTCTGAAAGGAAAGGCAGTATAACTATAAACAGTCAGACTGGAAATACACGTACATATATTTTCGAAAGTACGATAGAAATCATCGAACGGTAAAACTGGGGTTTTAGCCACGATGAGCACGAAAAAGGACAAAAAGATAAGCTTAGATGACCGCGTCTATACTACTGAAAAACTGAAATGGCAACATAAACGTTTTGATGACCGTTTTCCATTTCCCGTTTCGGTTGTCCGTCGTTGTTGCAGTCACTAAACGACACATTTTATGCCAGCTCAACAGGGTCGAAAATCCCATATGTGCTGTTGGAACGTTGATATTATCTGTCGTAGTTTGCGCATATTTCTGGTTTTGACGCGGTTATTCCTGTTGCCGGTGTTTGTAGAAATCATTTGGGTCATTCGAGCTTGTGCTATCTATTGATGAAATATGTATAACATTAGCATTTCGTTGTAACGTTTGTATTGTGTTCATATACGTTTGATATTATTATGCATACGCTATTACTGACTTTGACTTACTTCTGTCTTCGAGTTCGCCGTGATCGAAAATCCAACGTCAGCCGTTGGAAGAAAACACATGAATGATTAGACGCGTGAGGGTGTTTTTTTGACTTCTTGCACAATACGTGTGCGTAAAAATAGAAGCACAGTACCATGGTGAGAATTGTTTTCCATTTGTAACCTAGTGCGACATCGTCGAACCACACATGAAGCGTGACACGGTGTGCATTCGTGCACCTGCGCTGGCGCAGCGTAAAAAGCAGCGCGCGATTGCGTGCATCATCCGAAACCGTCGACGCTTCACGCTGTGAAAAGGCGCCAGACAAATCAGATGCCACACGCCGCGACGCCGCTATCTGCGCTTAGCCCTGCAGCTGATAGCACGAGCTCCAGTCACCCTGCGCGCCGGCCTGGTAATCGCAACGGCGATTTTTAGTGAAACTCAATCCCTCCTTCAGATGCATAAATCAGCCCCGGCGCAATCCCACGACCTGCATGCTCATTCGCCAGATTTATCAGCAATCAGAAATCGCCTTAGAGATTTATGCTCTTATTTATGATCCGCGGCTTATGCAATTGGTGTTTCAGTGTTGCGAGCGGCACAATCAGTCTAAATTTCCAAAATATAAACGGGCGAATAACATTATATATACACCCTGACTTTAAACTACTATAAAACTTCGAATTTGCACATTTGACACATATCTTCAAAATTTAAATTATTATTTGTATCGTTCATAAAATACAACTCGACGCTCAATGCGATAAACCTGTTTTTATGACATGAAAAATTGGCGGTACAGTTCAAACTAACAGATAACTAGTTACACGAACACATTTCATAGTGGAAACATTGATGACTGATAACTTGCTTCAGTTGAGAACAAAACAATTTGACCAAAACTATAATTTGTTATGTGTGTTTAATATGACTCGGAAAACGAAATGCAACAGACGGGCCCGTGGGAGAAAAAGAACGGAATTTAAGTGACGTCTGGAATCATGAAGCAAACTGCACGTGACGGCACAAGAATGCTAGCGTGTATTTCACGTTGATAGCACAGCGTATCAGAGACTGTTAACAGCGAGTCCAGTCACAATATACGACGCAGATCACAACGTACGGCAGATTGCTGAGGCTTCACAAAGCTGCATGAAGACGGCTGTGAACTACATGACAACAAAAATACTCATCGAAATAAACTGAAATTAATACTCGTAACTCGTGACGTCGTTTTCAGAGGTGTGTATTGAAATGATAATAACAAAGTCGTTTCACGTTTCAGGCTTCATGACAACCTGTCTCAGAACTACGGAGCGTCACTTATCATAATTGGGGATCATACAGTGCTACCAACCACCCGACACAGGTGAGCGCACTCCGCCTTAACCCCAGCGAGGCAGGCCAGTACTCGATTTGTCTATGTCGGAGGCAAAAACTCGGTTGCTAGTCGTAACTGAATCGTTGCTAATTAAAAGACAATAGACAGTAGCTGTGTGAAACTCTGTATACAATCCACGCAGCGTGGAACTGGTCGACGGCAATACGTCCACCTGCACGAGAGAGCGAGATATCGGTGATTGCCGTAACGCTGGTACGGCCGTCGGCGGGGTCCAAGTCAGAGTGGCGCAGCAGCAGCAGCAGCAGCTTCCAGGCCGGGTCTGAGCCGGTCCGTCCGTGTGGGCGTCCAACCAAGACCTGTTCATCGACTGACACTGACCTTTCGTGGCTGATGATGTACGCGTTCAGTGCGAGGAGAGATGAGCTGCATGGAGGACGCACGACGAGAGATGCTGCTTCTGCCGCTGCTGCTGCTGCTGCTGCTGATGCTTTTAACTCCTTCCACGCTCAACGATCCGTTCATCCGATTAGCGCACTTATTCTGTTCATTTCACTTATTACACGGCTGCACTCGTACTGCCTACGTCAACCGTACTGTTTTCAGCGGGATAACCTGTTGATAGCTCCACGGGTTCAGTCAAGCGTAACTAAACGAACGACAGTGCAGGCTACGCGACGGACCGCCGGCAGACGTGGAATAAGTGTGCCAGACCACTGTCTTGGAGTGTATCAGTTTATAGCTGCCATGATGAATCGGACACGTATTAAGAATGGAGGACTGCAGAATAGCTCGCCAGGCTATACAGTGGGAACTGAAGGAGCTACAAGAGAAAGCCCCGGAACGGCTAAGGAAAAACTGGATGGACATCATCAGACGAGATCTGAAGGACACGGACATTACTGGGACGAAGCCGAAGACCCGGCGACAGACAGAGCAGGATGGCGTCAACGTGTGGCCCAGTGCTTCCATCAGGATCCGGGGTATGGCTCTCGCAGGGAAAATCCGATCTACTTTCTGCATTGCGGCTGCTGAGGTTAGCCAACTGTCTGTGCTTTTGCACCGAAGCCCGTTGAGTTCATTGATGAAATGGCGCCTGAGAAGAGTTGAAGGTTGAAGCCGTCTGGGATGACTTCGTGGGGCTTGAATGGCGAACAGATTCTATCGTCAGTTCAGAGCCTGACGGAGCCGACTGTTGACGTGTGGCTCGCCGACCAGCAGCAGCAGCAGCAGCAGCAGCAGCGAGGGAACCTGCAGATGGTTTAGTGGTGTCATATAAGCAATGCTGCGTTGACTGACGACACATCAAAGCCGACGAAATACTGGCAAACCACTGCGCGGCCGGGTTGACGAGTTTTATTATCTGGTTTATCGCGCAATGACGGCCCACCACCGCATACCGACCGACGTAAATACCAGGCTGGCTTATCACGGACATTCACTAATGAACGATGTGATTGGGCGGCTGAGAGTGCAACTAAGATACTGAAAGGTTATGTGTACACCAGGCAGTTAATCACCCGCCTTACCTTGCACTTACTGCCACATGACCTTTCTAGTACAGTGTCATTAATTACTAGAAGAATACGGCATTACACACAACACAGTAAACACTTCACCGCTTCGTCCGTCTTGCCTGAGCTTATTCAAACATAAAATCATATAGAAATCTATAGTATAGGCGATACGGTTGCTCTGTCGTCCGTAGCTGGCTGTGCAATGTTGAGGTAAAGGTTACAAGGTGCGTTATAAGTGAAAAATAGATGGTCGCGCGGCCTGCAGACTTCGATGTCGAATCATTCAGCGTGCGGAGTGAAATCAAATGTTGCGTGAGTTATCTAACATAAAAACGTCCTAGGTCAAGGTCGCGAAAAGCCCAGAGTCCCTATTGGACCAAAGCAAATAAACCAAAGGTAAAAAACAAACGGATAGCTTTGTAGGCTACTGTTCAAGCTGAGTAACTGACTGGGAGCAGACAGTGCAACATGCTGTGGATAGTGAATAAACTATAAAATGGCGCAGGTTACAGGTCGACTTTAGTACTAAGGTTAAAAACGAAATACGTGGTGTTTAATTGGTTCACCGCGTCTTCGGTGCGCATAACTTGCGTAGCAGGTAAGTTACGGGAAGCGCTGGCCGCTGGTGCTACCGGAAGATGTAATGCCAGTTGCCTGCACAGCAGGACATACCTGGCTGGTGCAATACACGGGCTCCAGTGATTGATTGGCTGACGCAAGGCTATGAAGTTGTGGCAAATTCGGCCTGCTTATTCGTTCGAGTAAATGTCAGATAAGAATATAGGCCTACATATTACGTGGTTCGCTGAAGACGTGTTCACCGTCGCGGTACGGGCCACGCTGCTTTACGTCAGACGACGAGGCGGCGATTGTTTAAATTGTTGCATTCATGAAACACATTTACTGTAAACACGAAAGTAATATTACTCTGTAGTGCTACGGTAGTTCAAGGTTCTCAGGGGTGGGATTATCATGTCAGTTCTTTGTCTATTTGAGGCATTATTACTTTCATAAAGGAGGTTTTTGTGCCTGTATCGGTTTGCCTGTTCGTCTGTACGTTTGTTAGACACATTTCCGTAGAGAAACAATTTCTGTAGAGGGTGTACGGTAACGGTAGTCTCCGGTAGGCGTTGGGACAAAAAAAAAACAATCGATTAGGTATTGGGAGTAATCTGGATCCGGGTGCCGGTCCAGAAATTTTCTCTGTTCGTCCAAGTGGAATATGTAGAATAGCGCTAATTCACTGTTATCTGCTAGATGGATT
>Ga0209052_1000265_pt1 | contig 15902 bp, 10 predicted proteins | sample WorMetHEROISLAND_2_FD_187409 | JGI IMG/M metagenome (GOLD analysis project Ga0209052, IMG submission 187409) | Marine gutless worms symbiont microbial communities from Max Planck institute for Marine Microbiology, Germany - Olavius sp. 4 HERON... | ecosystem: Host-associated > Annelida >...
CAATCAGAATGAACATGGAACAAAGAACCAAAATAAAGATGATTATTAACAAATATGGATGAGAGCTAGACTGCTCTCCGCTCCAGAGGAGTGTCGACGAAAGGTCCACCCAGCTCAAGTCAAGTCTCGACTGCACTACTACTAAAAACAATCACAAATTAACCTGAGCTTTCTTCATCACGGCCATCAGCTGAATACGCTCTTCTTCTGAAAATTCCGACAAATCAGGAAATTGTAACATTGCTTAGAATCGCATATTATATTATTTATGTCAATTATTTACTTTTTGACAACATAAACATTAAAATCCTTAACGGTACTCAAAGGGACTCTAACGAGAAATAGTTGTCCGCAAAACTGATGCGGTGCAGATCAATTATGAAGTGGATCAGTACATGTAGTCGTGCAGCTAATTGGAGTTGTAGACTATCCGTCTTTGAAAAAGTCCATCTGGTGCCGACGCCTTCTTTCCAGACGTCCTTTGAACGCGTTAACTGATGTTGCATGCACATCTTCCTGTGACAAACTGTTCCAACGGTTGATGACACGCTGTGAGAAGAAGACGGGCTTCGCAATGACAGTGGTTCACTGGTTCTTTAACAATTTCCAGCTCTGATCTCTGGTGACAATGTTCTCAGACCTGTGAAAGAATTCATTCCATGGAGTACCAGAGAAACCTTTAACCAATTTGAAAAGCTTAATGAGATAGTTCAGTTGCACAGATCGAGCTGACGAAGCCTATCCACGAAGCGTAGTCACAGACTGGCGCACCAGGACTAGGCGCAGCATGAAGCGGGAGGCGTGTTTCTAATTTCGGGTTTGAAAAATACACCCCGGGTTTGCATTTCCTAGTCCGGACTGCTAGTTTGTAAAAACGCAAGGTACTTGACGCAATATTCTATGGAAACAACGTAGAATATTTCATTCGGTTACTAGTAAATAGTAGTTTGCGTGTTTTTATCCTTAAAAGCGTTGTCATGGCTGAGCCTGTGGATCCAAAAAGAGTTAAAGATATCAAAATTAAGACTGGAATCGTTAAGAGGTTCTGTTTTCTGTTCTTTCGTTCTATTATTAAGACTTACATGTTTGATTATTTTATCGTTGTTAGGGTAGCTTCGGGTCTGCCTGAAAACCGTAGGACGCCGCAGGACACTCTAAATGACCACCGGAAAACATTGAAAGCTACAGGTTTTCTTTAATTCTAGTACATTGTAACGATATATAGCGTTACTCATTTTTGAGGGTTTGCAAGAAGACCACAGGACACTATTAGAAGACCACAGGACATATAAATGAATATTGTATTTAATCCGTTCGTTGGTAGTAAGCCAGTGAAGAATTTGAGATAGGAGTGGCGCGTGAATGAATTTGGAGGCATTGACAACATGAGTGACAGTTAGCTGTGGACCTGTACATACTGACGACGGCATCCCGGCATCTGATGCACACCAGGCGTGCAGGCGCATAGCCTGTGTCTCAGCGCCTGTCTCAGCGTGTGGCATTGCGTCCCTATTTCCAGGCATGTCATGATGTGCTGGTTTTGTCATTTTTTGCTTAGTCTGGCAGCATTTATTTGAGTTTGTTGAAATCGTGAAAGGTTGAGTCTTCATTTCAAGTCCGGAGAATCATCCTGCGGTGGTCATTTGTGCGTCGTACCGTCTTCCTATAGTGTCTTGTGGCATCCTGCAGTGTCCTGCGGTTATCAGGCATACCGGCAGCGTTGGTGTGGACACTTTGGCACCAGGGAATATTTGCACGGGTGCCAGAGTGGCCATGCAATTTATTCATATTAAGGTCAGATGTTTGTAGTTATCCTTAAAATAGCAATGAAAGTCGTGTCTGGAATTCTCATGGTTCTTTTGTAAGCATCTGCTTTTGTCTTATTTTTACCTTTTTGTCATTATATTATCATCTCAGTCAGCTTGTTTTTCATTTTTTTGTAATAAAAAGTTAATCACTTTGGGTGTTAGCAGTAATCAGTAGTTTCTGGATCTAATATGCAGAGTCATATGTAATTTTGTGCACAATCACATATCTTATTGCTTTAGTATCTGTTTTGTGTGGTGTTGTTCCAGACTGGCTAAGGAGAAAGTGTCATATGAACAAGAAGCGGACAAGCAGCAGCAAAAAATAGATGACATGAAAGCTGCTGGCGAGGATGAATACGTTATCAAGAAACAAGTAAGTAATGAGATACTCAGCAGTAAGTAATAATAACTTAGTCTTCTTTGGGAATTATGGAACTTCGTTCCCACGTACTTTCGCCCATGGGTGGAACTTTTGCTCCCTGGAACTTTCGCTCCATGGAACTTTCGTCCCCTGGAACTTTTGCTCCCGAGAGGGAAAATGACGTGGAACTTTCGTTCCCCAACACGAATTACCAGTGATTTATACAGATTTTAAGAAGGCCTTCTACAAAGTTCCCCACAATAGATTGATAAGTCAACTTGGTTCGTACGGTATTGTTAACAGTGCATATGCACATCAAAATTTTAGTCGATTGCACATGGGGTCAAAAACGACCCAAATTCAAGCCCTGTTTTCTCCAACAATTTTAGAGCTACGAAAAAAAACTAAAAGCACACGCTAGTAGTACGAAGTCTCAGCAATTACGTGCATTTAAGTTTTATTTTACACCGCTTTGCAAATAACGTAGTTTATTTTTAGTTTATTGACCAGTTGTATCTACAGTCACCACTCACCACGTCTTCACTGCTTGATAGCAGACACTTTTGTCTACAAAGTCATTGAAGCACTTAGCAAAGTATCAAACAGAACTGACGCTAGCGCCGCATATCTGACGGTGGGGTCAAAAATGACCCCCATGTGCATAGGGTTAGAGTGAACTCAGAATACTCGATTATGCCAGTAGGCCTAATCTGCAGTTATTCCAGTTGCTTCGACTCCTGCTCAGGATTGCTTCACTAGGCCTACAAGCTTCAACAGGTCGTGTACAAGGAATAACAACAACAATTTTTGGACAAGGGTCGAGTGAAAGTTGCATGCCGTTTTCCATTCTGGGAGCGAATTCTGGGATGTTATTTTCGCTCTCGGGAGCGAAAGTTCCAGGGGACGAAAGTTCCACCCATGGAACTTTCGCTCCTGGGAGCGAAAGTACGAGGGAATGAAAGTTCCAGTTGCCCTTCTTCGGTACTGCATTTAAGTGTTTTCCATAATGGAAGGGAGGATTTTGTGTAAAGTAGCAAGAGGATGAAAGCACCTACAAGTGCTAAATGAATAAGGACTACAAGGAAATGATGGGAGAAGTGGATGATAGAAGCAGCTGGCAGAAGAGATTGTTGTAACCCTGCCGTTTAGCAGGTGACAGAAAGAGTTGCATTTATGTAGGTTTACATCATTTTGTGCATTCCTCTTTGCAGCTAATATAGCCAATACCATATTCGTTGTTTGCTGGCATGTTGTACATCCTTTGTAATTTTCTTAGTGTTGATTCTACAGAAGCAAGAACTGATGACTTCTCTTACTGAAATGTTTGGAATTCTATCACTGACAGTCTGACACTAATAATCTGGTTTCAATGTCAACAGCAAGAAGTTTTGGAAGAGAATCGAAGAATGATTCCAGACTGTGGGCGAAGACTGGTTACAGCATGGGACGAACTGTCCAAATTGGTGGTATGTGTTAGTTGTTTTCGTGCAGCAACAGTGTCGGAACACATCCTGTCCTAGAATACAGATGTTTGCATTGTTGAATATACTCACTCACTCACTGATGCAGGTAACCATTGAGGGCTTTTCTGGTACTTTGCTGCCTTGGCCTATCGCCGTGAGAAATTGACAGGTCATTGAAAATGTGTGCACTTAAGACAACATAGGTCCCAAAATTGGGGTTCTTCCCCCAAAACAATTTTGGAGGCAACTGTTTTTTTTTGCATTTGCATGTGAAATCTCCAAGCTCCCTCAATCGATCGCAGTGTAACTGCCAAATGATGGGAAATAGATCAAGCTTTAAAAATTAGGTCCAAAAATTTTGGTGCCCCCGAAAAAATGTTGGGAGCTAAAATTCAGAAATTGGCACAAATTTAGCATATAGTGAAAATAACTTTCGAGGCATTGGGCATGACCTCACCAAACTTGCTCATGTGATGTGCCGCGAGGCACGGATGAAAATTTGTCTACAAATTTTGGGGGTCCTGCACCATTAAAATTTGCGGACACACTACTTGTCACGATTTCCAACAACTTTAGACTTTGATCTCAAAATATCTCCAGAACGGATCAAGATATCAACTAGCAGAACACAGCGTTATCAACTTCAGTCCCTTCTATAATGGAGAAAAAGTTGGGTGAACTTTGGTCCACTATGTGGATTTTGTGTACCACTGATATATACGGTATAAGCAGTTTACATTTTGTACTTCAGCTTGCAAGCTGTACAGTGTCTGTAAACAGCAAACCATGCATGTATTCATAAAACGAGTTGTTGGTGGTGTTTGCAATTTGAGCTGTCCTGCTCAGGCCCACTTTTCCATGCCTACTATTCGAACCTGTTTTGACATGACATGCTACAAATGCTGATTACTTACTAACTTGCTTATTTAATGCAGATTTACAGGTCACGGTAGATTAAGACTCAGACAAGTTAGCAAAGTTGACACGAGTTATAAATAATATGGGCATTTTTCTGGTTTTAAGTGTGCATGCTCATAACCACAGCAAGAAGCAACATTGTATAGTGTATACAAAGTCGGCAGATTCAGCAAGTTTCTCTTCGACATTGTGTGCTACACAGTATTTACTTTCTTAGTTGTATATGTAATGAATGGTTGGTGCGGTGTTTAGTTGGCGTATTTTGTTTGTAAAGGATGCTGAAGTAGAGCTTCAGGAAACTGCTGAGTATCAAGCTGCCAAAGAAACTCTCGAGGAAACACGAGTAGTGGCAAGAAGATAGTTGTCAGTGTTTTCTCACATCTGTGCTGTGCATCTCGGTGTTACCTGGATCACCAGACTGTTCTGCATAAAATTGCATTTTGTCCGTTGTTGTATATGTTGCTGCTGCGTACTATAAAACTGATGAGGCTACTCTGCAATATATGCAAGGATAACAGATATGAAACTACAGCATTGGGCTTGAGACTGAAGCTTTTGACCGAGAATACATGTACAATGTTGTGTATATAAACAGTATATTGCTCGTTTTGGCTGCCATAGGCTGTGTGTTAACTGTACTGAGTTTCTGCTTCTTTTGGGACCCAACTAACCTGTATAAACTCCAGATTAATACCTTGGTTAAACAAGAATGGAATGTTTCATTGAACATGTTATTCCAAGTCACCACATTCTTGGTCTAAGTAGCAGAGAGGCCTTGTGTAATGTGTTACATTATGTTAAAACTTGCATACAGTGCTTATTTCGAGCAGTGATGTAGTCCTCGAGACCAAGGACTTGGTCAATAGTCTTGAGAATTTCAAGACTTTGCTAGCAATTACTGTTAAATATTTTGACGGCAGTTAACTAGTTACTGAGTCAAATAATCACTCTGTAGTTATGGTTACCATTGGCTGGCATTGAGTAGCATGTATTGCATATCTTGACACCTCTAATTAGATATTCTTTGATGAAAATTGTGAATCAGTGCGTGACATTAATACGTTGAAACATTTGATGCTACATGAATGAAAAGTCTTGAGAAAAGTCTTGGTCTTTGAATCAAAATCTTGTTTTGGGTCTTGGTATTGACGTCTTTGTTTTCATCACTGATTTACAGGCTGGCAGCTGGGCTTAGTTCAACAACTGAATGTCAGCTTTGGTGAGCACATAGTGAAACAACTGATCACAAAGCAAAATAACGAGGTGTTAATATTATCATATCTGCAGATGACATTCTGCACAGTAATATCTGCAGCTGACACACAGATCTCTGTGGACACCAGAACAATGACAGAACAAGTTTATGTTTGACGCAGGCGAGCGGGAACTATTTTTTGACTGGGGGGTCAAAATCATGAGGGCCACATTTTGAGGAGTCCACAAATCTGTTATAAATGATAACAAAAAACAGTCCTAGACCTAGTTTGAGAATATAATATAATTATGATGTTGATTCTGTGTGGGTCTGTAGAAGAAAATATTTCTTTCCAAAAAATCAGGGGGGGGGTTAAAATACCATGTTTGACCCCCCAGGTAAATTTTTGGGGGTCACTTGACCCCACGGTTCCCGCGCCCCTGGTTTGACGTTATCCGAATCCAAATGTTAAAAATCACGTTCAGGAAAAGAACATGTTACACTTTCCTCAATCTTCAGAAAATGTTACGTACACCTTTAACTGTTTTAGGCTGTTGCCCACAATGTAGAATTACCCCCACCTTTTCTATGCCTTACACCACGCAATATGTATGTACATTTCACTGACTATGGCTTTCAGAGGAAAATTCTATTAAATTATGTCACATTGCCGAAAAATGTTTCCTACTAATATTACCACTAAGTTCTGGTACACTAGATTTGAAGTTTCAGTATGTGACTAAAAGACTGCAGTGTTTAGCTAGAATTCTGCATATCTCACAACCATGTCTTAAATTGTGTTTAAGAAATGATTACAGCCAAACATCATTAATATCCCAACAAATGAACTGCAGATTTAGGGAAAAAAGTGTTAGATGCTGTTTTTTTCTGAACTAAATGTAGATAAGACCTGTGCACAGGCCTGAATATTTGGCCTGGCCCAGCTGGACTAATACTAATTATCATTTGTCAAAATGAAAAATCCCAAAGCTCACAACTGGCTGATGGAACAAACTAATATCATATGAAAATGATATAGACGGCTATCTATTCATTTAAAATGTGCCTTTTAGGTGAACTTGAGCATCTGATCAATTTGGCCAGGCCTGCATTGACTGAGCCGATTTCTAGGCACTACCCGTCCCGCGGGCTGCCTGGCCTCTGCGCATGCGTTGTACACATACATTTAAATCAATAACTAGTTCTACCACACAACATAAAATCACATATATCAGTGTCAAAGTGGAAAAAAATCAACATATTAGCAGCAAATTTGATTTCAAATACTACACAATCTCAGTAAGCACACATAGGGAATTAAGCAGCAAAAACACGGTAAAATATAAGAATGTTGTAGTAGCAGCACCCACTGTTGATCAACAGACTGGCAAGATAAGCTCTTGCAGAAAATGACTGCTATCCTCTATAGATATAAGTTTGTTGATACAGATGGCACATGCTAACTTCACTGTGTACGTAGTGTATGCATAATATAAGTACCAAAAGTGAAATCTACCAGCTACAAAAAGAAAAAATATAACTCCCATCAGCTGAGCTGTAACTACATAATACAACTTTATTTTAAAGAAACTACTTGCAAAAATAAAAAGAAGTAAAATCAGCTGTCGGCCAGACTACAAATATCTCAATCATGAGCATCTGCATGCACTACTGTATGCTGAGATTAACACTATGATTAAATGTAACAGAATACACCAGCACTGACATAAGACCTGGAAATATAGTGCAAATGATTTGTTTAGCAAGATGTACATTGCACTGACCAAATGTTTTCAAAGCCTGTTCTGAACAGAAGTTAATTCATTAACACTTGATGAAGAGGGTCGATATGCTGCCACAAGATTGTTTATATGATATTAAAACATTTATTTACAACCAAAATATCATCGGGTTAGCTGTCTTCAGCATACACAAAGCTATGTCAGACAGTAAGGTTATCAGGGTGACCACTCGTCTGAAAAACCTGGAAATGTCAGGAAATATTATGGCTGTCAGGGAATTAAAACTGTTTGTCGTTTGCCTATTCTGGCGATGATGCACTATACAATCAATGTTTTACTTACATAGTGGTACAGAAGTAGTTCAGATACTGCATTTGTATGATGCTGCATGATGCACTGCACTGCACTATTACGCAGTTGATATTATCATTACCATTAACGTATGCTAATACTGTACTATTAGTATACACGATGCAGGTAACAGCGAGTGGGTGAGTAGTTTCTTAACTACTGTGTATCAGTACAAAATAGGCTATTCAGCGCCATAAATCGTTAAAAGCATTTAATTTATATGCGGGTACCATCACTCAGCATGGGCAAGAGTGCCACAAAGAGGCAGGAAAATGACAGGGAGTTTTGCACTAATCGGTCAGTGGTCACCCTGGGTTAGTTATTATACAACATAAGACATACATATGATCACACGATATATACTTTATTGTAACTGTTAAGCTTTAATACGTTTATGGCACTGTACGACATCACAATGCTACAATAAGAATCGCACAACCACTGAGGAAGTTTGGTGTTGTCTCATAACAAATATGACCAAACACAACTGTGCCAAAACAATGATGTGCCAAAATGCACGTTTTACCAACAGCGACGTTAATATCGTAGAAGTGCACAACAACCGCAAAAACTATTACAAGGGATGGACGGACATTGGCTGCATCATCAGATCTTAGTTTACCGTCAGTGAGCGATAACTGTTGACTCCAGGTGAGTGACTGACGCAGTCTTAGCACATGTCAATAGGCCTAAGTTTTCTACATCACCACAACACAGTGGAAAAGAAATGCACTAGCTGCCTAACAGTAGGAGCAGAGCAGATGTCTTGCCAATGAACGATGCATTACTGATAACTGAGAGAATGTACACTGCATCCCAAAAAAGTAGTACACCAAGCTCGTATCAATAACTTAGTCAATTCTCAACGGATTTTCAAAATTCTGTCATTGGCACACTCTGCGGGAAATTTGGTACAAAACTGTCACTAAAAGTCCCACGAAACCTTAAAACACGTCACTACACTACCTTGTGAAACACGAACGCTGTAAAGTAGCGAATTTGTGGCTGGTATTGTGGCTTAGTACCAGCTCGTCTACCAAGATCACATTTTCTTTAGTTCATGAGCGCTCAGTTTGCCGTTGCTGTGCTTCGGTTCTAGCAATTTTTGAAAATTTATATTTCCAAAAGTAGTGCAGCGACGCGTTTTAGGTGTGGTGGGATCTTTAATGATTGTTTCATCGCAAATTTTCCAGAGAGTGTCCCAGTGAAAGAATTCAAAAAGACGTTAAGAATTGACTAAGTTATCGATATGAGCTCGGTGTACTACTTTTTTGGAACACAGCATACTTTGATAAACCACCGTTCAATCTTATGTGAAAACTGATCCATCAAAAAGCCCACATAGTCTGATTTTTGAACTGACATTCAACTGCGGAATCAGCTAGTGAATCACATCCATCCATCCCTGTGTATTACTACAACCAGTCTGCGCAAAACTACTGTCACGTCAGAACAGCGAATGAATTCAAAGTCATGCAGAGTAGACGTAAATCACAGAGAAACGGCACAAGTACTGACAACGTAACAGCAGATGACGAGAACGAGAACTGTAAAATATGTACTATACAGATGACTCTAAAAACCATTGGTGGTGGCGACATTGGTCTCGCTGATTGCCTGCAGCTGTAACGCAGCACACAGACCTATCGGTATCACTGCTACTAGCTGAGACGCAGGTCATAACTGATAAACCGTACAAGTCGGTCGGTGTATTCATCAAAGTGCTCGACGTCGTTGTGTCCGGCGCCCTCAACCCACAGCGGCTCCACGGCGTGCGAACATCGCTCGTAGATGGCACGGCCGTGGGAGAAATCAATGACTTCATCATCCTTGCCATGGATCACAAGCACCGGAGACGTTATCCTCTCCACCTTGTCAATGCTGCACAACAATACAACAGATGTTATTTCAGTTTTAGTTACGTTTTTCTGTTTTGGCCACGTGCTGTAAAGTGGTTACCTGTCAGCTTTCTAATGTACATTATTCTACAGTATTGAACTAAGTACATTACCAATATAACAATCATCTGAATCAGATGCAGTGTATTATTATGACGCACGCAAATCGGGGTGGCTTGGTGGGTCAGTGGTTAGGGCGTTGGCTCGTGATCGAAAGGTCGCGAGTTCGACTCCCGGCCTGTCCGCTACCGAGTAACAACTCTGGGCAAGTTGTTCACACCCATGTGCCTCTGTCACCAAGCAGTATAATTTGGTACCGGCCAAAGGGCGGTGACGCTCTGCAGCTGGGAAGGTAACCGTAGGTCTAGCGTCGCACTGGCCATGCGTCACAGACTCAGTGGTCCATCCACCTACGGGCTCAACGGCCAATGTCTGGGAGATGAGCACCTCGCCTAAGCCCCATTGGGGTACGGTCCCTTTACCTACGCAAATTTACTAGTTTCTTTTGATAACGGGTTCAATGGTTCAATCATAAGTAAAGATGGCAACGCATCAAGTGGCAAACAGTAAACAATACTGCAAATGCATCACTATTACTGAGACATGTTCCAGTAGTTCCCACAATATAAAGCAAATGTTAACAGAAGAACAAGCTCCACAACTGAGTAAATGATGATGTAAGTGCCCACCCACCCTAACCATTCTGCAATAAGGGCCACAAAACGAGTTCGCAATTTTCTATCTGAAGAAATAGCAAGGTGACTTGTTTTTAGCCAAACAGCAACTCACGTACACAGAACAACAGACTTCCCAAAAGCTGGGCTCGACAATATAATGCAACACGACATAATTTACTAGCCTTGGAAATGCATCGAAAAACCACGTCTGCTTTGTGTCTGGGAATGCAACACGAACACCAGACGTCAACGGAGAGTGAAGCACAACACCAGCCACTTTGACTCGTGACGCCAGGTCTACAGTCGGCACCGTACCAATGCTCTGTCCGTACAGAACTATTTGCTCCACTGCAACTCCGTATCGCTCGGTCAGACAACGCCATGCTGCTTCCACGTCAGCATAGATATTCTGTTCGGTTGGAGCACCTGTGCTAGCACCATACCTGTAAAGCAAATGACGAACTAACACTCAGCTGTTGCAGAGAAGAAAACTGTACGCAACTACACAACACTCCATCCCATATTCTTCAGAAACACTGACGAAATTTGTATTGAACATCCACTCCGAGACCATGTCATAATTTCACTTCAATGGTAGCGTGTTGCTGGTTCGACTCCCGGCCGTTCCACTGCCAAGTAACAACCCTGGGCAAGTTGTTCACACACATGTGCCTTGGTCACCAAGCAGTATAATTTGGTATTGGCATAACCGCCGGGAAGGTAAGTTTAGGTAATGGTCGTATATGGGAGAGGTGTGGCCTACCGCCCATATAACTGAGCAGTGTTTGCAGCTCAATGCTGGCTCAAGGCCAGCAAACGGAGATGAGCACCGAGCCCTAGGCTCACAGAGCTGTGAGAGAGCGACTATGGGTAACTTACCTTCACCTTTGACAGTCTACAACTGTGGGAGATGGAGAGACACAAAAGTTCCATAGCAAAAATGACACTGTACAGTACTTATCATGTGATAAAATGTTTGAACTAAACAAATGACACCAGTAAGTGATTAACACAATAGACAGTGTCAAGCTTTAAATGTCTCTGCTCGTTTGAACCTGACCTTTGACCCCAAAGCACAACCTATTCATCTCTCTTCAAAGATGCACTACTGACAAACATTTAGTAAATAAAATCTACCAATGCATACCACAGATACTATGAACAGAAGACAACCCCATTTAGCCATGGGCAATTAATTTTACCATCAAGTGAACTCTTACATTGAGAATTGGTAGCAACTGAGTTGAACTGACTAATACCTTTGCAAAAGTATGACTTTTCATCAGGAATACATGTCATTTATCAATACAAAGCTCAACCACATACGTTTTGTCACAGTCACACTGTCACACACTGTCACTGTCACAGTCAAACAATAAACAAAAATTTAAGCTACACACATGAGGTTTACAAATCAACATGTGGCACATATACAACACAAAGGAAATACTGATGTACATACAATGTCGTACATACATGATGTATACACACTACAGTATGCACCCATACATAACTATGACATGCATCAATACTACAGTCAACACTACACAGAGACACAAACAGATGTAACAAAAACAGTGTACCCGGAATAATCGTAGGTGATTATGTCACACTGCAGTCGAGCTCCAAGGTATACTAGAAAGCTAGCCATTTGTCCGACATCAACAGCATTCCCATGGCTGAAGAGAATCGTGTAAAGTGGTTGTACACTGGGTGGACACCTGATGTAGATACCAGCAATACGTTCACCTCGCAACGTTGTCACAGTAAAAGGCTCAATAAAGTTCAACTCCTGATCTGTATACTGCCAGTCCGCTCTTTCATTAAGTCGTATTGTTGGTGTATTGGCAGCTTCTTCGTCATTTTCGACAATCATGTACGTTGGTTCTGGTGGAACGAATGCAAGTTTTGCAGCAATGCGAGAAGGCAGAGGAGGACAGCAGAAAATGCTACACAGCTTCCTTATTGATGGCCACGACAAACCAGCCATCCTGAATCAATTCTGCAAAGCACAATATAACTGATAAAATTTAGCTCCATGTCACTAAAAATGCAATAAAATGCAGAGGCTTATCTTATCATAATCTGCACAACAGCACAAGGTCAACAACCAACAGTCTACCAATATATCCAGTACAAGGCTGTGCAGTAACAGAATGCTATTACACACCACTATATAAAATAGCAGGCTTACCAACATGTTTCACCTCCTATTCCACACCAACTAATAGTTCTGTACTACATCTTGGCAGTTCTCTCTGTGAGATAAAAGTAAAGTAAAGTAGTTAGGTTATATTACAGTGCGCTCTAAAGCTTAGCTTAATCTAGCACACTTAATCGCCATAACCACTTAGGCGCCGAAAACTCCCTTTTTTTGCCCCCAGTTTCTTGGAGGTGAGAAACTGGAGATACAACGGGCCCATTCTTTTTTACTGACCGGTTTAGCCCGGTTAAACCCGGGGCTATACCAAGCCGTTCTTTTTTAGCAACCGGTCAAAAAATTTTGCGTTCTTTTTCTCGCCCTGTTTAACCCGGGTAAGCCCGATTTTTAACCGGTCAAAAACTGTGGACGACTTGCGCAGTGTGGGGGTTTGTCTTGGCTCAGCCAATCACATGCGACGTTTATGTTGTTGTTTTCAGCGAATATGGCAGTTTAGTTGTATGTCGTGTTTTTACAGCCGTGAAATGTAAATGTTATGAATAATAAATGAATAATATTTCTGTGCTCACATCACTTAGTGCCCGTTTTTTTCAATGCACAGTTGACGGCCTACTAAAATGATATCCAATTTACTTTGGAAGTTAATAGCCGATTATCTCTACGCCCGTAATGGAAGGCGTGTCCACGATTTAACCGGGTAGAGTCGTTCTTTTTCAACATTTACCCGGTTAGAATTTATCTAACTGGGTAAAACTAACCAGGCAGTAATAAAGAACGCACCCAATGTGAGTAACCAACTTGCCCAAGGTTGCTACCGAATGAGATAGTGGTGCGACCCGGGAATTAAACCCGGGTCCCCGAGTTTGAATTCCAAGTGCGCTAAAGACTAAGCCATTGAGCCACAAGATCAATTATGGACTTTTATCAGCTGAACTAACGCACAGACTGCTTTTTGCCACTTACTGGCACATGTTGCACAGCACTGTTTTGCAACTATATTATACTGTACATAACTGACACTAAAATACTCCTCCAGTTTGCACACTGCACAGTACATCATACTGACCTGTGCAAAGAATTTATGCTTTTGCTTCAGCTGGTCGGTTCGTCTGACCAAACAGATCTTTTGCTACTGATATGGCTGTGCTGATCACCAGTAGAGGTGGGTATGATACAAATGACCCACAGAGAGCAATATGTCATCGACAAATCTTCAGGCAAAACCAGTCCTGCAGAAAACACATACAAAAAAATGCTCCACTGACAACTGTTAAAAAATGTAACAATAAAACATGAACTACTACTGCAAAACAGTCAGCACTCAACCAGTCGCAGCTGTCTTCCACATCGTCACCATCATCAAAAATGCCATCAAATATATTGTGTGTGTAACATTACCTTCCCCCACTTCCTCCTGCAAAGTCTGATTGCACTATTTGAGTGGCCACACATCTCACTGAAACACAATGGACAGTAGTGATCGGACTTTCAGGTATTTAAAAATCAGTGTACCCAACAGGTATTGAAAAGGATACCTAGGTACCCACTACCCATTCGGAAATTAGTTTGCAGCTGCAAATATTGCTACAGAGTAGCAGGCTGAAATGGTCTAAAGTTCCTAACAATCTCTGTATTGCCATGCAAAATGATTCTCTTTGTTGTTCTATGTTTTAACAACAGCATGTAACAGGTGATTAGGTTCACCGATCGGTGATCGCAACCGTAGCGATTAGTTTCACCGATCGGTGATATTAACTTCTATGTTATTTTCACCGATCGTAGAGTGCACGTAGACCGCACATCGTGCGCTCGTAGAGCTGGCTTGATGAGCTGGCTACAGTGGCGTAGCCAGGATTTCGCGACAGGGGGTGTGTAAGGTCCGACTGTATGGAACAGTCTGCCAGCTGCACTTCGACTAGACATGTCACTCTCTGTATTTCGTAGGCGGCTGAAAACATTCTTCATGACAGAAGCTGCGGACTGTAACAGTTGACTTGGCGCTTTTGCTGCATTTTTCGAATTCACCCTCCTTCCCCTTAGAAGTAGGCCCCCTTAAATACAGCTAGGGGGTCTGGGGGAGCGCTGAAAGCTCCACCAGCGGGGCCTGGGGCGGAGCCCCAGCCAAAATCGATTTTGGTGCTTTTTAGCCTTAAAATCTGACATCTGGTGGCACCAATTTTACTAATTTTCTTGACAATCAAATTGACCAGAGTGTATGCTTGCCATTTTGTCTAATTGTTTTTGTGTATTGTGTTGTTGCTTTTACACACAGACCTAAATAACTCAGAAATCAGGTACACAAAACATTATGTATTTTCCTGACAGGGGGTGTGTACACACCCTACTCAGTACTCACCTTGTATGTCTACGCCACTGGCTGGCTATCTGGTCATTTGAATGGTGTAATATTGCAAACATTCACGAAGCTGCTCTACGAGCGCACGACGAGCGCTCGTAGAGCCAGCTCGTCGAGCCAGCTTCATCGTGTAAACGGGGTATAACTTGTATGCGATTTCATGTTTTATCAATATATTTATTTTTAAAACTGCAATAATGTTCTATTGTTATCGCCTTTGCGTCTATTGACAAGCCTAAAGGCCTACGGTGGGTTGGCCAAACAATTGCATTTAAACCAATTTTATTACCAACTGGCCTAAGTCTACATGCAGTTTATTACATACAGTTCAGGAGAATTTATATTAACACGATAATTATGGAAAGAAATACCATGCAAACAGTTAGCAGTAATGTTCTGTAATTCTATCTACATGCACCGAAAGGCTTCAGTCTACAACATCTAAGGGTCTGGCTCGTTCGGTGATCGTAACCGCAGCGATTAGGTTCACCGATCGGTGATATTAACTTCTACGTTATTTTCACCGATCGGTGATCGTAACAGGCCCCGATTAGAACACACATGTATTGAATACCAAATTTTCACTGATTTAAAAAAATATAAACAGGTATTGGCTATCTAACGAGTACCCTGATAACGAGTATTGAAACTCGTACCCAGGTGCCCATTCCAAGCACTAATTGGCAGATGGGCCAGGTAATTAGTGGTCAGCTGTGCATGGCAGCGGACAGGCCAGCCGGAAAATCTGGCCCGTCAGTTGCAGCCTGTCTAAATGGGTTGCCGCCGTTAATTATCACATATTATTATTAGCTTAGCATTACTATTCAGAATGATAACGCTGTGTGACATGGCTATTCAATGTAGGGTAATCCTGCAGTTTACGGTTATAAATTCATAGTTTTTCTTCTACTGTACATATATGCGTTAAATTCCGCCAGTGACCAGTGCACCTAATGTGCCGTCATGTTACGT
>Ga0209052_1000266_pt1 | contig 15833 bp, 11 predicted proteins | sample WorMetHEROISLAND_2_FD_187409 | JGI IMG/M metagenome (GOLD analysis project Ga0209052, IMG submission 187409) | Marine gutless worms symbiont microbial communities from Max Planck institute for Marine Microbiology, Germany - Olavius sp. 4 HERON... | ecosystem: Host-associated > Annelida >...
GCGCAAAGAATCTCAGGCAGTCAGTTACTTCACTGCTTCAGACACAACAGTTGAATGACTGCCTACGTAAGCCTACGTAAGCACATGATTTTCCACCCGTCACTATTTTTTCATCCTGGATCAATCAATCAATCAATCCATCGGTCAGTCAGTCAAAACATATTTATGTCGAATGTCGTGACTGAATTCGTTTCCTCAATATGCCATTCATAAATGTTTCAGTAGGTAGTCGGTGCAGACCATAATCTGCAAATGCTCGTTGCTCGTGTCTTGGTGGCTCAGTGGTTAGGGCAATGGATTCAAGTCGGCCAGGTACCCCAAACTAAAGCGAACATATGAGAATTATTGCAGCAAAATCTGTTCGCACGCCAGATGGCTGTCTCATCAGCAAAACAACAGGGATAAAGCACTGAATGATGTCTTCATCAAAACTCCGAGTTATCACAGTTCAATCAGGGCTGAAAAAACCTAGGTTTTTGGGATAGGTGTTGGTGTTTAGGCTTTAAGTTTTTGTGTACAAAGAAGGCGGGGCACAAATTTTAAGACCCAGGAAGAACATCCTATACACCATTCTCCATGTCACATCGTTTTTTGTCGAGTGAATGACGTGACGTCAGAACTCAAAAATCACAAAATTTTAAAACATGAAATTAAACAACAAATTAAAAAAAACCTAAAATATGGACTTTACTAGTCAATTTTCCAGCCCTGAGTTCAATCATCCTGCCAGAAAGTTCTTTTCCAGTTCAGTTACGATGCTATCAAGTACAGTCGGTTGGAGCAGAATCTTCACGATGTCCGCTGTACAGAGACTGTCTATCTTTGACAGCGAGTCCGTGCGATTCCGTCCCTCCATCTCATCAGCTTCATCACCACTTCTCTGTGGCAGGTGATCGGGGCTCGAAGGTTCACGGCACGGATAAATCCGGCACAAGTCATCGAAGTTACTCCGTGGTATCGGGCGCACCGCTGTGTTACGCAAAGCTGCAGATCTGAACGTGCAATAATCGGCCGATGGTTTGAAGTGAGACTGCGGGCTGGCTGATGCTGGAGCACCTGTCTTGTGTCTGTTGGTGCTACGCATCTTCATTGACGCACGGATGAGAGACATGTTACTCTCATGGTCAGTTGCTTCCTGCAACTCAAAACAGCAGCTCTCAGTGCAAATACCAACGATCTAAGTACCCTCGGACCAAAATGCGCCATAACGAGTGAGTAGTTTCTTAACTGCACATCAGCACAAAAGAGGCCATTCAGCGCCAACAAAACACGCCATAATAAAGTAAGTAAGTAAGTAAGTAATATTTTATTACATATAGCATACGTACATGCAAATAAAAGAACAATTGCAAGAGTGACAATAAGCTGGCATATACCAGGTAGTAACTTAATGTAATGTAATGTAACTTAACGTAATATAAAACACAAGAAAAAAATCAAATGAAATAAAAATTGTCTCTGAAATAACAATGACATTAAAGCACCGGTAGGGCACTAGTACAAACCATCCAGTATCGCACACGAGTTTAAAAAAAACCATCATATATACTTATACAAGCATCGTGGGATAAAGGATTTTTTGCGCATTTCAAGTGTACAACTGGGTGCCCCCGAGGCCGAAATAGCGGTACAAGACAACAGCTGTAGCAATATTCCAAATATTGTACAACATTTGCGGCATGAAACACTGTTGGTTCACATAATGGAGGGGAGGATGTTGGGTAAAGCAACAAGAGGACAGAACAGAAGTGCCTACAAATGTGGGCGTCCCAGGCAACGAGGCAGCAGATCTGGCAGCCATCAAAGACGAACCACCACAGCCCGTGTCTCTGGCGTCCGCACTCAGCTATATCAGTAGAAACATCCAGGACCCACCGTGAGAACAACTGCTGTGCGGGAGAAAGCCAACCTCTCCAGTCTACAAAGACTACACTGAGGTGGAGTCTCGCACAGATGCCGTACTGCTGGCCCAAGTCCGGAGTGGCTACTGCAGCAAGTTCGAGGCTTACCAACATCTGACTGACATGACAGTTGATCCTACTTGTCCCAGGTGTGGAGAGAAACCACACACATTCTAGCACTGGCTTACGAAATGTCCAGTGACCGAAGCAGCTCGACAGGAAATCTTCACCAGAATGAGTCTCCCTCGGAGCATTCTGACACTGGAAGAACCAGGCAAGGCGGTGCTGATGTCACGGCGCAGCCTGTAGGGCTGCCGTTTCAGTACTCCAGCGGTGCCGTCAACAACATTATCAGCCAGCTCTATGATGAATTTGGTGAGCATCAACACTACAGTGACGATAACTTCAGTGACAGAAGCCCGACTATGATGCTGTGTTTAACACTGTGAAATAAAACACAGTCTCGACAGTGATTCCAACACTCTGAATGCTTGCCACATCTGAACTGTAATTGGTTTAGTATAACACTGTATGACTGATATGTTGTCACTGACAATAGGATGGAGGGAAAACAACGTAAGCTGAAACTTAAGCCGGTGCAGATAATATTGTTTCACAAATGACGCAAAACAGTAGTGCATCTGACCTCAGTTGGATTCAGCCAATAGTTCAAGTCCAATGTGAAGTCCTCAGACATGAGACCCATGGCAAGTGTGCGAGCCACTGCTTCACGTACACGCTCAGCATCGTCCTCAGCCTGCAGCAGACACAGTTGCAGCAACACAATTGCAGAAACACAGTTAAAGAAACACACAGCAGAAACACTGCAACAGCTGCAGCAACATGGTTGTAGCAACACAATTGCAGAAACAGTTGCAGCAGAAAACACAGTTGCTGCAACTGTTGCAGCAACATCGTTGCAGAAACACGGTTGCTGTGAATAAACTTCTGTTTCACTATGTCAAAGCCGATTATGTAAATTGGCAATCAGCCCATACCAATTGCGGGCCGATGATCAGTGCAAGTCTGCACTGGACGGCGCTCTTACCAGCTCAATCCAAGTGTTGATGGAGATGGAAGTGTCAAGACTCTCGACGTAGTGCCACCAATGCCGGGGCACAAACAGCACATCACCAGGCTCCAGCACTACCACCCACGGCGTCACTTCCTGAACACACAGACGCATATTCACAAACCATTATAACAACCATCTCCGACGAGGTTTACCAGTTTAGCTTGAATGTCATCAGAAAAACACGAAACAGACATATGATACGATAAAATACATGCAGGAAAAAATTGGCAATTTAAGCTAGCATGTAAACTCAGAGAACTGAGCCTATTTTAAATGAAACTGAAAAAGAGAAATGGAACACGTGCTGCAGAGTATAGAGTAAAACAAAATCAAGAAACAGACAGGTTATGGAAGAGACAGGAGCCTAAGATCAATAAAAAAAACATTAAAAATTGGAGAAATAACGAGAACTAAAACGAGAAAACTGAAACGTACCATGCTAGAACCTGGCAATAATAGTAACTGACTTGGCAATGTTTTACGGGGCTGTCGTCATGGCACTGCCATTGCAAGAGAATGCGGTTCATTTGATGAATACAGAACCATGCTGTGCAGTCACTGATCATTGGACCAAGCCAATCAGTTTGAGCAGAAGATCCACCAATAGGCAGCTATAGTGGTTAGGTGTAACTCATCCCTGTATATGAATCACTAAGATTTTTACACGTATGACCCAACACAGTGGCAATGCATGGCACATAAACTGCACTGTACAAAAATACAAGTTACATCGATTGACGCTGTCCCTCAGTGTCTTCTGATGCAATTGTGTCAGAAAACACCGAGGGACAAACTAACTAAGTGATTAAAACTAACGTTTAAGAAAACTAATTGCACAGCGGCCATACCTACGTACTTTATACAGCGGATGCTGACGGAGGTCTGGTGAAGAGACATTGACCTGACTGAACACACTGGATTCCTCGTATGGAATGCGCGTTGAATACATGCAACGTGTCTGTGACGGTGGATACAAAACCCAACGTTTCCTGTGAACAGCATACAACCAGTAATATATGATCCGCCTTGTTATGAACGAATGTCGTACTTCAGTTGACCGCAGTGTATAACAGTATAAGGTAATTGTACAAAAGCATGTACAGCACATGCCAGGTTCTTTTAATTTCAAAAGAATAACAAAGGGTATCAACGAAAAAAATAACAAAAAAACGATGTGGAAAAGTCCTAGAGTACATTGCACGCTAGCTCCTACACCGACACACAGCTAGCCCGACTGTTTCTACTTCTCTCTCTCTCTCTACTACTGTTCAGCCGCACGGCAGCCCGCAGCATGCCACGCCTAACCGGCCCACCAGGCTTTAGTTGGCTGCAGCGTATAACATGTATAATATGTTTCCGCAGGTAGTAGAGCTGGGTCAACGAGATCTGACAGCACACGAACTGCATTATTCTTTTGTTGGTACAGTACAACAAATAATTTCATAATACTACTTAATAATATCACAATGTAACTGGGAGAGAGAATGGATAGGGCGTCAGACTAGCAATCAACAGGTCACGGCGGGTTTGATTCATGGCCATTCCAACCAACCCCAGATGCTCACTATCCTCATCTTTTTCTACATGTACAGTACACTATAATTCTTAAATGACTTGAGCAAAACACATCATTTACTTACTCAAAAACAAAATATCATGGTTCCCACTCCTTTACTGACAAACAGAATCCAGGACTTTCCAGGACCCCCATGAAAAATTTTCCAGGACCTTTTCGGAGCCTGCAAATGTTTAAATATAAAGAAAAAACGGCATTTATTTACAATATTCAGAGTGTAGTCCAGTGCAGAAAATTCAGCATGAAGCAAAATGTTGGACGTTAGCTGTTCTGTAAGCAATAGTCAACACAAACTGGGTGCTATGCTATTGCTGCTTGTTTTCCATTTGAACCACTAGAAAAATGCATGACTTTCAAGGATATTTTTCCAGGACTTTCCAGGACCATAAGCTTTAATTTCCAGGACTTTCTAGGACCAAAGTGATTTTCCAGGACTTTTCAGGTCCTGGAATTTTCAACAACGAAAATCCAGGACTTTCGAGGAGGCGTGGGAACCCTGAAATATAGACTAAACAACAGAATGTACCGGCCATGAATCTGAGCGACCAAGTTGCATCCATACGTATCATAGTGGCAGACGGTGTTAGCACCTTGTGAACCAAGCCAGAATGTGCTCTGCGTACCATCACGGCCAGTGAAACCAAACGCTGACCAGTCAACCATCTACCTTACACAGCAAACACACACACATGCACACAGAACCGTTTTATTAGCAACTTTACATTTTGTTACTAATCAACTCTAAGTAGTCTTCGCAGACTGCTGCAGTAATAACAGTATAACATTGTGTCTAAAAGAAACAGTACCCCTTACCATGTCAAGATAACTTCATATGTATACTCATAACTTTTCTTTATATTATAACCAGCTATCTATTTGCAATAATCGTGTAAAATATAACTACAATTAGCCTGTGAATTGCTGTGGTGATAACTGTTATTAATAAATCGTCAATAATTGTTGTCTCCAACACAGCAGATCAATGCTCACTTGCGTTTCTAGTCTTAATATCAGAAGACAAAAATAGTACAGTGTAGAATGCAGTTCACTGTACACTACATGTGTTACTGAATTGTGGTGAATATCGACATCTTAGGCCTTCCAGTATTTTGTTTAGAAAGCTGTTTTTTTCCAGACACTGAGTATGTTTACAAATTCGACACCCTTCCCAGCTCCTTGAAGCACTGACAGTAACTGGCACTGCTACATAATGATACACGAGAAACTGCAACAGTCGTAGCAGTAGGATACATATTACAGTAGAATATCAGGGTTGAGGCACCCGGGCACTTTCCATGCCAAGTCCAAGACCTCTGATGCTGAGACCATGGGTGTCTTGGATGCCCGAATCAAATTATGAGTGGGGAAGCAGTGTTCAAAGTCGTGGTGCCAAGGCCTTTGCTGGGAATGACAGCCAACACTAGGCCTGCTGCCAGAGCACATCAGTAGGGCATTCACGTTCACCATCAATCACCAGTCACTGGCAACATACAGACGTGTACATGCTGGCAAGTCCAAACCAGCAAATTTTGCCACCAGCATATATTTGGTTCATTTCCAAAAACTAATCTAAGTAAAGCATTATGTTCTAGTTTTGTGTGCCGCACTGTAGAAGAGATTTTAGGCTTAACTTTTGTGTCACGGGCAAGGTTTAACATGCTGTTAGTAATGCAGTTGCATTATTCTACATGACAATCATATTTTGATGCAAGGTAAATGGAAGTGCATGCATGTATGCCAGGACAATAGGACAATATACAGTACATAAAACAAAAACCATTTACTAATAAATAATAAACACCTACATATGTAGGACAATTGCATTCATATTAAGTACCTTCAAAACATCTGGTTTTGCCGCAAACAGCTTTGCCATGTACTTATAATCAGCATAGCACCAGTGTTTGCTGCGGTCATACGTGAGCAAAGGGTTCTCAGGCTTGCAGCAGTGCATCAGCCAGTCCTGGAACTCAGCCACAGTTGCCATCTCATAACTACATTCATTCTCCCACTGCACGCCTGAAACATGATACAGAACAAAAACAAGTGCATCATGATAATTGCAATTAAATATCTCATAATCATACTGATTTATTGACTGCTATGTCAAGAATGTAGAAATACTATACAAGAAATTTGGGCTAAGCTCACGAGACATGTGACAGTATTGGTGCTGCCACGTCGTGAATCAGTGTATAACACACAATGATATTAATGCATTTTGAAGGGGGTAGGCCTACTGAAATTTGACGCTCATGTACGGAGGACTCTTTGAATGTAGTCGGTCGAAACTCAGACTGTTAACATCTATGGCTGACGCTGAAAATTTCATACCCAGCCTGTCTCCAGTAAGTTCTGCGCAATTCATTCTTGAAATATGCATCGTAGTGTAAAATCATGAAAAATTCACAAAAAAACCTGCTATATTTGGATTTCAAGGTCGCTCAAGGTCATCGATGTTGATATTGCTGGAAAGCTCATAAGAAATGTTTGTTATGATAAGCAGCAAGTCTGTGTCTATCTGCAACCGTTTTCATGCTAGATGATAGTAGCAGTGATAGTAGCAATAGATGCTAGTTGATAGTAGCAGAAATTGTGCGTTCTGAAAGGGGTACCCAAATTTAAAGCCTCCATATTGAGGACTCCTTGAACATAGGGGGTCAGAACTTAGACCATTAAAGTTTAAGTTTAATGCTGAAAATTTCATACACCGGTTGCTGTGGTTTATCTCCAGTGACTTTGGTGCAATCAGCAATTCACTGGTGTCACAGTCAGAAATCCGCAAAAAAATTCACTAGAATTCACCATTTTGGTGGTTCAAGGTCATCGATGGAAAGCCTGTCAGCAGTGCAAGTAAGAAGCAAGTCTGTGTTGCTACACTACAACCATTCTCACACTAGACAAGTTAATAGCTGTAACAATTTCTTAGGGGGTAGCCCTCTTTGATGCTCTCGTTTGAGGGAAATCTCTTCACCCAGCAGCACGAAATATGGTCACAAGAAACTACAGACTCTACGCTATCATATGGTGAAAACCTGGAGTCTCTCTCACCTGGGCTTGGTTTGGTATCAGGACGTGACACCAGGACAGGACAGACGGACAGAATTATGATAGCTAGTATGCGCTTCGCTGTTGCATGTGAAAACTACTGTTGCTGCTACTACAATTTGTATTTTGGTTTTCTCTAACCTGTTACAGGCAAGTTCCGATTAATCTTTGGGTATGGCTGCAGACCTGAGATTATCTGATATGCTGATAATATATAGAATGTTTTATATCCATAAATGACAAGTAATGCATAAGTAAGATCTTCATTGTAAAAAAGTCACATTACAAACAGACTACTGAGACATAAAATCACCTAGTAATAATGACTAAACAACAAAGCAAACTTTGTTACAAAAATAACGTCATACCCTTGTAACAAGCATTTCCAATTCGGAAACGCAGTGGCTCACTTTCAAAAACTGACTGAAGGTTATCAATTGTCCACATGGATGCAGGCCAATCAGCAATCATGTTCTTGAACAGTACAGGATCACCATTCTTTCCACTGTTTGCCATAAGATACTGATGAATCAGATCATTATTACTCTGCTGCTCCATACTAAAGTATGATCACAAAAACATGTGCCATAAAAATTACTGTAGGCTGCAGAAATATTCACGCATGACACTCACTACAAAGTAAATCTTACTCTACTACACTTTATAATTATTAGATGGAATAATGTGTTGTAGTGCAAGCAATTCTGCCAAACTGCAGTAGACATTTCTCCATATCTTTCTCTGTATGTCTGTCACATTTATACACCCTACTGAAACCGGATTTAGATGCGTAAACATATTTAGATGCCATCTCACAGCTACACTTAAAGGGTCCAATGACACATTGTGTCAGAGGGAGTCCCTGACCCCCACGAGAAGGGAGATTTGGGAGTCGAACCCCCAGCCGAAACATGCAACTGCTTCCGATTTACGAAAAAAAGTGATGTAAGATTCACCAGGTGGCAGCATCGTTCAGCGATTCCGCCTTTAGCAAATTACTTTAGTTCCTGTTTGACATGCTGGCACCACTCAATACTTGTGATTAGGTACTCACATCCATTCATGCGGTACAGAATTAGACACAAACCTTCCTATCACGGAGACACTTGGTATAACCGTACCTCATGAACTTCGTACGCTAAACTAGATGAAACTAGATGTAAAACATACTAATTACTTTTAAAGAGAAGGCGGCGAGGCGCCTCCAAATCAAAATGTAAACAAAACAACATAGAATATCAAAATGTTGACATTAGTGATGCTTCAATATTAAATTTCAATTTCGATACTACATTGGCTGAGGTGAACGTTTGCTGAGACTTTAGTCTAAGAGCAAAGTTTGGTCTACGACCAAAGTCAAGACCGAATTTTTTGTAACAGCAAACGTTTCGGGTCTAAGACTTTAGTCTGAGACTAGTCTGAGCGAATAACACTATATCACCCATTGACATGTTATTGATATATGACGTATTGCCTTGTTCCGACTTTCTGAGAGTCATTACAGGGCAGACCTCATATATTATACTCAAACAAAACAATTCGACAAGGTTCTATGATTTACGATATATCCTTGTCTCTATTTCCCTAAATCTTCAGCATCATAAATTGCTTGACCTAACCTACATCAGCATCACTTCTTCTTGAGTCCAAACCGTCTTACTTTGTTCGACATAATAAACCGATAGAAAATAACCATTTGAGATGTAGTGTAAAATAACGCAAATCAGCATTACACACACATATAAAATTTAAAAAAAAAATAAAACTTTATTATCTCACACAACTACTTTATTTTGCCGACAGTTAACCATTTCAAAGTCTGCAGTTGTGACAGCACTGAACAAAATGTGATAGGCCTATTAATAAAAATTAACTAGAACAGAAAACCAATAGGCATGGAAATTGAAGATATTGGTTGCACAGAACATATGCATAAGGATATGTTCCGTGGAACCAATATCTTCAATTTCCAGTGAGGTAGAGATGTAGACTGTAACACTTTTAAATAAACAACTCTACGCAGTCTCAAACACACATGGACAACGTTTAGCAACGCTCAGGTTTAATCAGCAAGTATAGTACAGTCACATTAGCAACAGCAGTCGGTCCTAGATTCACGAGACAGTTGAAGTGTCTTGTGTAGGCTTGACAGCATGCAGTGCATAGTTTACAGAACTGTCAGATATCCATAACCAGTTTGACGTTAGAGGATTCAGTGTCATTCCATGTATGAGACGTGTTGAAAAACCATCTACAATGTTCATAACACGTTATTCTCGTTAAAAATGAAAAGCAAAGTACCATACACACAAGTTGCAATGCACAAAAATTTCATTACCAAAACAGCTGATCATGAAACTATGCTATTTATTTGTACTGTTAAGAACAGCTTGATTGTAAGCCATGCCCAGCAGCATATTAAGATTTAAGACACACATGAGCCACTAAATATATATCAACTTTTATTTTGCAAGACAGCAGCAACAACTGAACAGACAGTGAGAGACAAAGATGACAGAGACAGACAGCAAAAATGGACAGAATATGTACAATCAAAATACAAAGCAAACTGTATTAATCAACAGACTATGTTTAATCATCCAACTTCTACTAACTTATTGCAGCTTAGGCTACCTGTACGACCATGCAAGTAAACTTTTCAGAACTGTTGGAGCAAGATTTATTATAGGTCCAGTATATTTTATAGGTCCAGTTATATTGCCCAGTAAATGTTACATAATAAAATGACACAGCCAAGTGTTAATTCAGTCAACTATAAAATGGCATTAACACGAACGGGAAAACAATATTGAAATGACTAGATTTTACTTCAGAGCAGTGGCATGCAACTTTTTGGAGCCACGGGCCACACAGCATCGTCTCGAAGTCACCACGGACCAGACCAATGCAAAAATGCAATTATCATTAATGACAGAGAAACAGCAGATATGTATTGTATCACCGCTATAGTCTACCAAGTTCAGTAGCCTAACATTGGACGTATGTTATGTGCTGCTTGAAACAAATCTAAAAGCAAGTAAGACAGTAAATAAATAATATGCAAAGCATATAATTTTATATTTTAGGCAATGCCATATTTTTAGTGTCTTCTCTTGGCTGTGGTGGGTCGGAGGACAACCCATTGTGGGCCAAATTTGGCCCACAGGCCAGAGGTTGAGCACCACTGCTTCAGCCTACCTTAAATTTTTTTTATGTGGTTGTTTTGTCTCCTTGACCCATATGTTTTGAATGATTTTGAAATTGCAATGACCAGTTAACATTTATACCCACCCAAATCAAATTCCTGGCTATGCTACTGCTTCAGAGATTGTTTTTAGAGCAGCCTGTAGAATGACATAATGTCTATGCCAAAATCATGACATAACAATAAAAATGTTGAATGCATACTTTCTAAGAGAATTTGTTTGAGCTCGTGTGGCATAATATACTTGTTCCAGTCATGGACGCCACGTTGAACGACTCCAAACACATACTCGGCCAGGACAATAGTGAGAGCATAGCTCAACAGTGTTCTGCTGATGGTCGTGAAGAAGATAGAGCCTCCAGGCTGCAACAGTCATACACTGAAGTCAACACCAGACTCAGCATCAGCTCAGCTTCAAAGTACTACTTACCTGTAGTCAGTTCAGTTCATTGGAAACCATACAAAGGCAAAATCACATCAACTCACCACTGAAGTTTATGACATATGCTCAAGCTAAAATTATAATCAGTATCAGCATAATATACAGGGTGATTCAAATTAAGATACACCAAAACACGAAAATCCTGATATCTGTGTAGTGTGAGAATATTTTTCCAACAAACTTAATTAATATCTGGTGAGATAGTACAGCATCAAATTCAACGTTTGACTTTCACTAGTCAACAGTGTAATGCATCAAACTTCTCATGAATTTCCAATGCTGAAAAACACTGTTAAAGTGCTGCACAAGCTTCACTAGCTAATAAAAAATAATAAGCAGATTGCTTTTACTGAGCTAAGCTTCCAACCCTTTTCAGGAAAATTTGTAACAATTATGCAGTATCCAAAACCAATTTCTTGCAATGTCTAAATCCACATTTTGTCCTTGTAGGATATTTTACCCGTGACCAAACCTGTAATCCTAACTGCAATATGAGTTAAAATATTTTTTTTTAAATATTATTTTTTTTTCAAAGTAAACCACATAATATGCCTAGGCCACAATGACGTCACAACAAAGGTGGCGAAGCTTAAATTTTAATTTCAATGTACTGTATTTCTCCATATAGCTTAATACATGAATTACCTTAACAAGGCTACAGCAGGCGTTTACAAATAATTCAGCATCTGCAACATGTTCGACTATCTCAGAGGCAACAACTCCATCGTATAGACTAGGATGCTCATCAGCTGAGATACTGCTGCATAAGTCTTCAACTGTCGACATTTTGAATGACACTCGACTTTTAATACTGGAGTCTAGGTCTGCATGCCACTTGGCCACTTGAATCAGCTCGGCAGAAGCATCAATGCCACTAACTTCTGCACCAAGTCGTGCAAGAGGCTGAAATGCGCAATAAATCAATGCCACTTTAGTGACATAAATCATCACAATAAAATTATAATCATCATCATCATCATCATCATCATCATCATCATCACCATCATCATCACATAAATGCAGAGTTCACACTGAAAACATTCCATCAAAATAACCTAATATAAAAGCTGGTTAAAAGTCATTAAAAAGTGTGTTTTAAGACTACAATTTTAAACTGCAGCATTGGTAACAGGTATCAGTTGACCAGGAATGGATCTGCTGTCACCTGTCACAAGTTAAACAAAGCTTTTCCAGAATGGTGTACAATTAAAATCCCAAATAATCCCAAATTGCACAGTGCACACAACTAATCTAAAATGAAAAAACCCTCATTTACACACATTTTCACTGGTTTGGTGATTATAAACGCATCACAGAAATAAAATACTTCCAAAATTCAGTTAAAAAACTGCACGTAAAAGACACAGCATACTCTATCAATAAATAAATTCAACAGCAACAGGCTAGAACATAAAACACTTGAGGACTACCTCACTGAGAATGCCACCGCCACAGCCGACATCCAAAATCTTCATCCCAGTGAGGGGAGTGGCAGTATCCAGAGCTCTGGACGGACTATGCTGACGTATCAATGCATCTCGTACTAGTGGCACTCGCAATCTATTCAGTGTCTTCAGTGCAGTATTTTCATGCCACCAGCCAGCAGCAAACCGGTCAAATCTTGCCACTTCATCTGCATCGATGGTACTTGACGTAAGGCCACGAACTGGCATATGGCAAAGAGATCGTCTGTCAACCATGCCAAATACAATGCTAACGCTACAATTACGTTAAAAAGTGTCATTACACTACCTCGCAAAAATATTGGTCATCAATAACTGCTGATAAATGCTACAGTTTAGGTACCACCTAACATGTTATGGAGTGTTGCACACAGTGACTTCCAATGTCACCATTTCCCACATCGTCGTTAGGGTTAGGGTTGGGGTTAGAGGGTTAGGGAAACGGCGAAGTGGGAAACAGCGACGTGCAGACTAGGACCACATGGTCTGCTTGTAAACATAAATGTAAAATATTATTGCATTACTTACACTTATGTATTTTTAATCTAATTAACTCTCCGCTACATCCTAGTCGCTGCCGGGCCGGTGACTCGATTTCAGTGATGGAAGTCTAAAAACTATCAGTGGCTGCAGTGGCGTGGGACCAGCTCAGAGCCTGACGGCGGCAGGACGTCGGTGGCTCAGCACGTGGGCGGCGTCGGGCGTTATCCATTTTCCCGAACTGAAATTAGTAAATTTCACATCGCTCGCTATCAGTTCGCCGAAATGACAACAGAATTAACGTTAGAACAAACGAAACGCCACGCCCACCGACTACCCAAGAAGAAGTCACTTCGCCCAACCTGAAACACTGTAGCAACGAGGAAGCAGCTGGACGAACAGATAAAAGTACCATTATGCTTTGAAACAATTTATGTTATTTTTACGGGTGCTGCAATGTTTTTTTGTTAATCAAGAGAAAAAAACGCACACACGCTCAGCAAAGTAAACAAAGTAAATACATAGAATATTTAACACATGACTTGTGCAAGGAGATTTCCCACATTGGGATTTTCCCGTAGTAATCAGACGCACATGACTGCAAAGGGTTGCTTTTCTTGCTGTTTATCATGTATGATAGTGTTTTTGTGTTTAACATCTGTTTGTAAAATTGCAAGAGGTTTGCATAGATTGTTTATACGTTAAATAAGCTACTGATTATGCCATTGCTAATGACCACTAATGTGAACTCTGTTTAGATATTCAAAGAAACTTGCTGAATGTCTGGATCATTGAAGTCATGCAGAAAGTGAAAGCAAATTCCTCTGTTATTTCATCAGTCATCCACGTATTAATTGCCTGTTTTCTTGCCAGCATTACTGACTGTGAAGCTCGATGCATTGACTGTCAACCTGCTGATCCAGATGCAAAACGAAACGTCGTAAGTTCCCAAAATTCGTCTCTACTTCCGTGGACATATGAGATTGTTTTTCATCATTTTGCTTGTGTTTTTCTGTCTCACTATATTCAGCGTGTTATTTCATTGCTTAATGTTGATGTTGCTATATTATTAATTTTATCGGTCTATTCTTGCATATGAATGATTTGTATAGACACAGCTGATTACGAGCAAAGGCTATCCATGTGAAGACCATAATGTGACAACAGCCGATGGATTTATATTGAGCTTGCAGCGGATACCAAATGGAAAGCAAAAGTTGGAGAACTTAGCACATCGTCCAGCTGTTTTCTTACAGCATGGACTCCTTGATTCATCTGCTACGTGGGTGCTGAACTTGGCAAACCAGAGTCTTGGTATGTGATCTGAATCGTGATACATCAGTTCTGAAAAAGTTAACATGGTGTGAGTTTGTTAAACAAGACATGTCAAAGATTGAGGCTTGATCATGTGAGCAGCAGATGTGTGCACATGACTGTTGCATGAATTAGCTTGTGATGAGGAAACTTCATGACAAGACCAAGGCCAAAAGTGCAAGACAAAGGTCATGATCATAGACATTGAGACCAAGATAAGGTCAAGACTGCAATTTTTTTGTCTTGAGACCAATCTCTGTGCAACTTCTCAATTATACTGGTCATATTTTGGCAATATGCTGAAACATTTTTGAGGTAGAGGCTGGTTTCGCCTTTGCACTTTATTTAGGAAGCAGTTTATAAAAACTATATTTTGTATATGTTAAAGACTGGTGTATTGTATATTGTAGGCTTTATTCTTGCTGATGCGGGATTTGACGTGTGGCTCGGAAATGTGCGTGGCAACACTTACAGTCGGGCGCATATGAAGTACAAGCCATCGGATGCAGAGTTCTGGGAGTGGAGGTAGAACTTATGAATTCTTTTTGACATCTTCACTAAATGGCAAGCTTGTGACAGTTACTTCTATCACCTGCTTCTGCCTCCAGTTTTTTCTTTGGGGCTTTGTAAGCTGTGGCAGAGATTTGTAGCCATTTCTGCTTTCTTTGTTGCATTGCCCAACATTCTTATTCATACCCCAGGTTGTACCCAGAACATTGAGGTATTGGAAGCACTCGGTAATGGTTAAGTTTTTTGTTGTATTGTTCTGTTGTTTGCTGTAATCTCTTCAAATGTTGCCTAAAAAGTTTAATTATTTTGTAAAGCGTATTAACATTCCTGTTGTCAGCACTCCTGGACGTTCTCGGTAAATAGCGCTGGAGAAATGACTGAGTGTATCATGTTGCAGTTGGGATGAAATGGCAAACTATGATCTGCCGGCTATGCTGAATTACGTGCTGAACGTGACTGGTCACGAGAAGTTGTTCTATGTTGGACATTCGCAGGGAACTCTGATTGCATTTGCACGGCTGTCTTGTGATCGTGTTCTTGCTGACAAGGTTGTTTTGACTGCTTTGTAATGACTACACAGTTTGCATCTGTGATTTTAGTTGTGTCAGGAAGTTCATCTGGGTGGTAAAAACGCTTACCGGACACTTCGGACCTAAGACAGTTCGGACCTAAGACACTTCGGACCTAGGTCCAAAGTGTCCTAAGACACTTCGGACCTAGGTGCGAATTATTGAGACACTTCGGACCTAGGTCCGAAGTGTCCGTTGGACACTTCGGACCTACAGATGTAGGTCCGAAGTGTCCAACGTCTGTAGGTCC
>Ga0209052_1000267_pt1 | contig 15818 bp, 11 predicted proteins | sample WorMetHEROISLAND_2_FD_187409 | JGI IMG/M metagenome (GOLD analysis project Ga0209052, IMG submission 187409) | Marine gutless worms symbiont microbial communities from Max Planck institute for Marine Microbiology, Germany - Olavius sp. 4 HERON... | ecosystem: Host-associated > Annelida >...
GATGAAGGCAGGAGCTATATAGCCTAGGTCGACTGATGTGACAATTAAATTAGATGTAGCCTACTTCAAGAGACAGTCAGTGGCGTGGCGTACGGTATGTCAACGGGGGAGCTTTCCCTCCCTTTTCCGAGTAAACCCACAAGGTCGAAGGTCGGGAGTATGACCCCCGCCCCGGGAAATTATTAAAATCAGCCACGACACAATCGCCGTCGAAAAACTGCATGCGGCGCCACCGCCGTCGGAAAAATGCGACGCGTCAAGTCAGTCGAATGATTTTTGCGTCAGTCGTAAACGCTTCAAGCCGTCGACGCCGGGGTCTAAATTATTCGGAGTCGGAGATTAAATTGAAATGAAAAGCTCTTGATAGCACCACGACTTGCCAATTGGCCACTGAAACTGCAAATATGGCATTGTGTGCAATAATGCAACGAAACATTTCTCCGCTATCTGACCTCTGCTAATGCAGATCGAATTGATGAGTGATGACTGACGTAGACGTGCATGTACAAATTATACATTTGGCTAATATTCTTACGATTGCATGCACTAAGAATGAGGTTAGGTATACTAGGTATCATAGGCTTATCAGTTGATATTGTGGCGTCATGCCGTCACTGATGGCATAAGAAGCAGTTTCCATGACAACTTTCGCAGTTCGAACTTGAAGCAAGATTAAAATACAGAACTGCGCTGACAACACGTTAAGCTGGTACAAGTTCCGTTTGTTCGGTTTATAGAGTGAAATATCGAATGGGGGCGACACTGTCGAATATCGGCCGGCCTGAAACGCCAGAAAAGTTCATCAGGCGAATAATTAGCGAGCACTGCGTGGTCGTGTTCGCTAAAACGCATTGTCCGTACAGTCAGATGGCGAAGGATATCTTCGCGACGCTGCAAGTGCCAATCAAAGCTATCGACATCGACCTGCGGTCGGACGCAGACGTCATTCAAGACACGCTCAAAAACATGACTAAAGCCAGAACGGTACGCGATCTGATGATATATACATGTACTGCATCTGGATAGTGCGGCATTGGCTCTGTAAAAATACCACCATATAGTCACGCAAATTATTGGCCCCGGTGCACCGAGAGGAAAAAGATGTCAGGGGCTAAAAGACGAGTTTTGCCGTCAAGTTCTTGCTAAAGAAAAGCCTTCAGGGCATTCCATCTGGCAACATCCAGAAGCTACAGCGTGTTCAGAACAGTGCAGCTCGGATCGTTCTCCAGGCGCCAAGGCGATCTCACACCAAGCCACTATATACTACGCCAGCTGCACTGGCTGCCGGTTCAACACCGAATCACGTACAACTTGGCTGTACTGACGTACAAGGTCCGGACCACATCAACGCCAGCGTATCTGAGTCGCCACATCAAGTTATACGTGACAACGTGCGGACTCTACGCTCGGCCACGACCACTCGACTGTCCGAACCGTTCGCCAGTACAGCTTTTGCCAAGCGTGCTTTCCGCTGTTCCGCTCCGGCCACATGGAACTCTCTGACAAGAACAGTTAATGACAGCAACTCACTAGGAACATTTAAGTCTATACTAAAGACATTTCTGTTCTCTCTAGCATACAACTGATACTGACATTACCTGCCGCCAGCTCCTCTGAAGTTGGCCTAACGGCGCTATACAAATCTATTATTATTATTATTATTATTCAACAACTAAAGACAAAACTCGATCGATTGCATTGATGCAACCATCTAGCCTCTAGGTCCATTTATAACCAAGATGGACTGCAATGCAACGAATGCAAGTGATTGATTGATTGATTGATTGGCTGACTGATTAATTGACTCAACTGATTGAGTGACTGCTGCATTGATTGGTTAATTGCTGAAGGTACCTCGGGTGTTCGTCAACGGCAAGTGTATCGGTGGCGGCACGGAGACGCAGCGTCTAATGGAGACTGGAGAACTGATCAGCCTCGTGCGCAAGTGCATGCCGGACGCCGGCTACTGCGAGTGCGGAAAGAGCAAGTTCTGAGTTGTTCCGACGGACAACAATCCACTAAGCCTACGCGTTGTCTGCTAATTCCATCATCTCTTCGCTTGCTTTTTTATTGTTAATACCACGTCGCCCGCCACGTCGGTGGCATTTTAACGTTATTTTCAGCATGCTTAGCTCAATCAGGAGTGTAATCCTAAGAAGTAGGGGGGACGCCTGGAACTCAGTGGAGTAAGGCAAATTCTTGCTGAAAATTTTGCACGGTTTTCGCTTTGTGTTAAAACTGTAATAGGTACAAAACTGCAATAACATTCTTTCAATGCAATAGAAATTATAGTATATTTTAAAATTTGATAGGCTATAAGCCTAACAGTTTCGGCTACAGAAAATATTGTAAAATACAATAACAAACGACTATAGACACAGAACAAATCTGTTGGCCTATAGGCTACACCAAACAGGTTTTAAACGGCATTATACTATCAGTCTATCACAGCGGGCCTTTTTACATTTTTTAGTAAAAATAGTGGAGAAATGCGTATTATGCGTTCCTTAAGTAGAAAGGGGGTATGGCGTCCCTCCGCTACACCCCTGACAAAACAGCTAACAAACACACCGCTTCTGCATAAAGCACGCTAACTCTAATACGCTGACTTCCTATTTGTTTTAAACACGATCGATTATAGCCTTAACAAGCAGCAAACCGTACAACTTGATACTCTAATACTCTATTTATCTGCATTTTGTCATCGATATTACTACGACTATCACTGCAATTTATATATACTAAATGAATTTCAATCACCATGGCCCTATTTTTAGAAAAGAAGAGAATATGATTTGAGATACCGAATCAAAAGCGTGTGTGCTATTTCGTGACATCCAGGATGAAATTATGAAAATAAAAATACACTTACATTTGTTCAACTTATGCAGAAAATGCTACAGACTTTTCTGCCAAAATAAGGTGTAAGTCACTAAGTCACACACTTGATATGCCACATTCATCAACATGATTCCATGACATCAACAACAAAGCTATGTTCGACGTCTTTACTTATTCCAGATCATAGGAAGGAAACGTGCAACTGTGACAGTTGATTACTATGGGCAGTAGCACGAAGGCAATACTAGTGCTGTATATTATGTTGTCTGTGGATGTATAGCTACACAGTGAGTCAAAAAAGGTGTGGCGGAATCTGGCAGTTTTATCGCAAACTTTCCACGGAATGTGCCAGTGGGAAAATGTTGAAAATCAATCAACACTTAGCAAAGATATGGACAAACGTATGGTGACATGTTAAAAAAAAATGTTCTTTGACCCACCGTGTACAGTTTATCTTCACTGTGCAGCCAGTTCGTGCAGAGACTGTAAATAGCACAGACGGAGATTGCCAGATACAACTAAGGACACCACCACATCAACAGTCCTCACTGCTTAGAACCGCCACAGTCTAGTGTCATAATTCAACTTTTAGACACGATCACCATCTGTAGCACCTGCCACATGTATCTCTGATCAACGACAACTCGTCTCCTATGTCATGCATTCGCAGCTGTCACTCGTCAGGACTTGGCAATCACTGGATTCGACATGCGGAATATCGTCGGCAGCATCGCTGAGACAGACATGAATGCTTCGTCGGACAAACCCTGAAACATGTTGCAGCAACTGTTGCAACAACTACAACAACTACTACTACACCAACACATAGCTGAAATAGACATGAAACCTTCCTCAGAATATCCCTGCAACTGCTGCAACGATTACTACAACAACAACAACACATGGCTGAGAGAGACATGAATACTTCATCAGATAAACTCATCAACAACAACAACAGCACGCTGCAGCAACTGTCTCAAGAATTACAACAATTACTACAACAACAACGTGATGACAACAATAACAGAAACTCATACAACATACAGCTCTGTGTGGCACCTGTATAGAAGGGGACCTTGTACTCGATCCACTCCGGGACGTGCTGCCAGTGAAGACTGGCAAAAGCTTCGGTGATGTGGTCCATGGATCTCATGTGGTAGATGAGCCATGCCGCCACATTCAGTTCTGACTCAAAACGTACCAGATAAACCGGGAGGTTGATCAGTACAGCGTTTCCATGATGAAGCCTGGATAGAACCAAAGTGACGTTCACCAGAGACTGGAACGTGCCTGGCGGCACTGAGCGACGGATCTGACATAGTTGTCGAAGTGCCGCACGTGCAGTGCTTTTCACGTGCGTCGTCATGACCAGGTCACAGTCGACATAAATGTGCAGGTCACGGACTGATTTCACTGGGTCGACTGCAACTCCGTCGATTGATTAGCAGTGCGGTGGTCGGCTGTTGATGCTGGCCCCGACTGGTTGTGAACCACAGAACCTCTGCTTTGCTGGGGTAGTATCATTAACAGTTACACACAGTCTTGTATTAGTCAGACACCGCAAGTCAGTGAGCGAGTAGACATCAGGTCATTTTAGACATATCTCTCCAGGCAATCAATTGCACTGGTACTGACATGAAAACAACGCCAAAAGATAACCACAAATCAAACAAACAAACATGCCCTGAATGAGAAAACACACAAAAACACACAGAGAACCCAAGCAAGACGTTAATAGCTAGAAAAATATGTCGAGCCAGTGCCGACATATTATGCGGATGTCCGTGGTTACTCCTGCCCTGGAAAACGTTGACGCCAATTTTGGTTTTTCCGCACCTTTCACTTTTCCAGTTAGGAGCCCGTGTGACATGGACAGAGAGACGGACAGACAGACAGACAGGCAAGACCCGTAATGTGGCCTGTTGGGACAACCGCATTATAACTTCTTAATTACTACACTCGGTTTGGTTATTTACAAACTGCAAAGTTGTCTGCACACAGAAGGTCACCATCAGTAGGTCGAGTTCTTTACCTTGGGAACCAAGAACTGGATAGTGAACGCCTCCTGGCCGGTCCACAGAGCCAGTTCCATGACGAAACCTTTGATACACTTGAAGACGAGTTCAGCTCGTTTCAGACACCATTGCATTGTCATGTCCTGGCAACACAACGACAGCTACACGCTGCACAGAAATTAACGGCACTGCAACCTGTCATCATACACGCTGTGCAGTAATAACAGGAAATGTTTCTTCAGTTAAATTATACGATAATGCTGTCCTTCTGGAGTAAAGCAATGATGACTAGTGGTCCTAGTGGACAGTGAATTGATCAGCTATTCAGACATACGTTATATGTCATATCTCGGGACGTGATCTTGAGAGAAAGACAAATTTGGTCCTGGTCTCAATCTCAAATTCTGTAGTACTGTTGCTGGTCTTTCACTCCTGGCCCCTGGTAAATTTAAAAGTTATTGATCAATAATAGGACTGACGTTTTTTAAACGGTGTGCACTAAGTAAATCGACGTTTCACTTTGCTACAGATGGCTTGCTGGCGTAACAGTTAGGACGTCGGACGTACGATCGCGAGCCGGGTTCGACTCCCGGTTGGGTCGCTATCAAGTGGTTACTACTTGGATGGATGACTGTCTGCCGGCAGGTAAACCATCTCAGTATATAACCAACACCAAGGTCAACTCAGCCTTCCATCCCTCTGGGGTGGGTAGGTAGATCGAGCATCAGCCTGCCTGGCTGGGGCTAAGGTGGGGCGCATTCACCTGTGTCAGGTGGCAGGTAACACTGTCTGATCCCACATGGCAGGTGACGCTGCATAGCTCCGTGGTGGGTTGCCCATAAAGAGCTATACACACCCTCTACTAACCCTTTACCTCGGTCATCTCGTGCACAAGCAGCAGCGGCAGGGTAATGTGTCGGACGTCGTAGCGGAAGCAGATCTTGAGAATGTTGCGGCAAGCGACGATGACAGGATGTCGAGACGTCAACTCGTAGCTGGTCGTGGAGACCGAGTCGTCAGAGACCAGGTGAAAGACGACGTGAACCTCCGACAGGTTCGAGTGGCGTGTGATGTAAACGTCTCCAGTTGTCAGACCGGCACTGACTGTGCGATGTGAGCCCACCGCCGCCGCTGCTGTACCGCGGGATGATAACGATTGCTGGACATGCACATGAGTCGCACACGGTACAAATCACCGATTAACAAAACTTCACACTTGAACCAACGTGATTCTATTATATGTATCTTGTATGAGGACATAAATTAGACACAAATCCTGATAATGGTACAATAATTTTCAATGTTGTATGCTGCTATCAAGGGTGTCTCTCCCCCAACAATCAAAGTGCTATTCCCCTTCTCCAATCCCTTGCCTTTTTATGTGCCCTTTCTTCCCCGTCCTGTCTCCTTTTTTCTGACCTCCTCCCCTCCCCTCCAATGTCTGCTGCCATGAAACAGTCCCTTGAAACCAGCTATGAGGTCTGCAGGTGCACTGTAAGGAAAGCCCCAGCCGACATCGATTTTGGTGTATTTGAAAAGAAAAGCTCGTACGACAGCAATTTTCATATAAATTTTTGAATAGAGAAAATTCCATACTTCCATCAATCACAAAATTCACAATCCCTCAAACTGTCCATGGTGCATTTGGCACCATCAGTAGATAATAATAATAATAATAACACCGACAATTTCTAACGCACCGTAACATGGCAAAACAATTACAAGGGCGCGACGTGTCTGGTCTATACAAATAGTCAGCGGAACAAAAATGTCTTTAGAGAGCATTTAAAGGAGTTGATACCAGAAGACTTGGCCAGCCTGTCACCACCCCCTCCCAGACTGCGTTTATCAAACTCGTCACATTTACTCGAATCTCCGGACCCAATTGTGGTAGGGTTAGGGGGCAGCTGGGCCCAGTTGCCCCCCAGCAAAAGCCAACATCAGCCCTGTGTGGGTAGACGACAAGACATTGTGGCTAGCAGTCAGCAAGGTCGCTATAGCTTGTAAGCAGACGACAGTGTGGCAGATTACGAAAGGATATCGTTGTCGTTCGAGTTTAAGAAGACTGTTACGTAGCAGACATGTAAAGACGCTGAAAAGAAAAGCCGATCTCGATGCAATGTAAGAATATAAAGCACACAAATGTATATAATGATATAAACATTCATCCAATTTAGAACACTATGGATGTATTTCAACAGTATAATCTGATGACCACTAGCTTTGGAACTGAAAAGTAGTAGAAGATGCCAAACAACTGGACTGCTGTTCACATAAACACAACCAAAACTAGCATCGAAAACACTACACTGTCACTACCAGTTCTGGACTTTTCTCAGCGTGCTTTTTGTCATGCCTCACCTACAGTCTGGAATAGTCTTCCTCAAACTGTTATTTCTGATTTAACTGTAGCAACTGGTACATTTAAATATAGGCTTAAATCTGCTCTGTACGGTCGTGCTTTCCTGCAGTGACTCGTTACTTGTCCACACTTGCGATTCTTCACTATTGTGAACGACTTAACGTGTGTATAAACCATATAATAAATAAATAAATAATAAATGCAGACCACGTGCTACCAAATGTGTATTTTTCACATCAATATCCACGTTAGATGTAGATGACAACGAACTTACATATCCAAGAAGTGAGAGACGGTGAGCCTGGCAAGCCTCATTGCAGCCGGTAACGTAAGCCAGCTGTCCGAGCCAATCAAACACGTTGACAGTATGTCCACAACAGCCGATGCCACTTCCGTATTCTCCTGTATGCAGACACCATCGCGTGAACCTATACAGCACACGCAAACAGCCTGTCAATGCGTGAGTGACTGAGTAAGTAGAGCTTCACGTCCTACTCGACACATTTCAGGTCATTTCGGAGACGATCGCTCGAAGTTATCACTTGCACTGGTGCTGGCAACAAAAATCAACAGCAAAAAATCAAATAAACGAAGATGAAAAGCTAAAATACAATAATGAACAACCTACATATGCATACACACAAATACAATACTAGCAAACAATCCAAATTATAGCAATGAAGCGCAGGTGACTTTCAGTGGTTAAATTGCCCAGCCACAGGTGGGGGATCCCTAAGTTTGAAACTACTAGACTATATGCTTACCGTGTAGGCAACGATAGTTTCTACGCTTTGTATGTGGTGCTCAATGGTTGAAAAGTTGGAATAAGTCAAATGGTGCATTTAAGCGAGCACAGTATCCAAGGGATCTCCGCGTAAAATGAGGTGGGTCTAAAATCAGAGGTGGGGGTCTGTCGTCAGAGGTGGGGGTCTCAAAACAGAGGTGGGGGAGCGGAGATCCCCCAGGATCCCCCCAATTTAACCACTGGTGACTTCTATGCCATACAACCGGGAAACAGATCAAGCCTACTCTACAGCAGCCGGGACAACACACGTAACAGTAACACAATACATCTCAGCACACAATTAGTCACCCACGTCAACCCAACCTTCTTCACTACGTGTGATCGTGAAATAAATATCAGCTTTTGGGCTAAGTAGCAATAAATGGCAATAGTAAATGTAGACAACACAGCCAGTGGTGCCGTAGCAGGGAGCTAAGGGGCCCCGAATTTTGTGCTGTCCGAAAATTTTCTGCTTGTCCAGAAATTTTCATCCAAAAATGCAAAAATTTGGACTAAAAACCATTTTAGGGAAATTTAGGGACAAAATTGGAAATTTGCAACTTCCTGCCCTGCCCACTTTTTTAACTCACAACACGACTGACAAACTTATGGTTCAAAGTCCAAGGGTTGGTGGCCGCCTGGCACCTCTCACTTTTATAAAAAAAACTGGTAAACTATTGCAATACTGGGCTCTACCATGACGACAGCACCATAAACACTCTCGTATCTGTTACTATTACCATAACTGTTTTCCATTTTGCTGAGGGCAGGAGGCTGAGTTTGCCTAAGCATGCCCCCCATTACCAATCCTCCGTGGGTAAGACATCAGAGACTTACTTGGAACTGGAGCCATGTCTGACAGCAATTCACTGACAGACAAACAACTTGGCTGACTGATGTTGACATGACGTGACTCCACTGCAGTAGCCAGCGGAGAATTGACATTTTCAACGGATGAAATCGCCACCAGCTGAGGTAATGTTTCATCGCAGGCAAACACTGCATTCTCGTACTGATAGACTATTGTCATTTCTTCCTGAAAATACATCCAACATCCAACATTTGTTTTAATTTTAAATTAAACGGGTTATTAAATTGTAACCATTATTGTGGGCGGCTTTGTGGCAGACCCATGGCACACAACACAAGTTCTCCGCCCAAGTTTCTGGTACCAGAAACTGGTACCAGAAACTTTGCTTGTGTGCCATGCATTCCGGTACCAGATTTTTATGGTAACAGAAACTTGGGCGGAGTAGGACAATGTTCTATTCGTCACCAGAAACTTGGATGCATGTGACTCAAATGTAGCTCTGATATTGGCCGCCGAGATTTGCATACACATGACACATATACACGCAGTCTATCGTCTGCAAATAAATTTGCGTTACTTATTTATTCGTTAATAATTATTGCGTTAATATTTATTACGTTGATTAACGGTGTGAACGTTAGAAAAAATATGCATAAATAATGTGTGTAAATGCATCATTGGCCGTCGAAGTAAGCTGACGAAATTGGAGACGCCATGTTTCTGGTACCAGTTTCTTGTGTCTGGTGTGCGCAACTTGGACACAAGTTTCTGGTGACCAGTTTCTGGTACCAGAAACTTGGGTGGAGAACTTGGGTCGTGTGCCATCCACCTAACAGGTAGGACATTGGGCTTGCGATGAAACAGTCATGATGAGTTCAACTTCTGGTCAAGTCACTATCAGCTAACAACTCTAGGACCGTTGCCTGTCAGCAAGCAGTACAATTTGGTACCAGCCTAGGGATGATGACGCTCTGCGAGCAATATTTGAGTATTAGTTCCCAGCCTAAAACAATTCTGTTCCAACTGAATATAAAGGTAGGAAAGCCAAATAATGCTGTACTCAGGCCTTCTGGGCACATGCCTGCGCTCTCCTAGCGATTCCAGCTAACAGCAACACACTGAAGATTGTATCAGCATACTTGACACATCGGACCTGTCCGGTGCTGCTGTTAATGACATTAATGTTCAACGCATCCTCATCAGTCCAGCGTTCAACGTCAGACCCAGCGTCACAGTGTCTGGAACCAGAGTCCGGCGTACCGGAAGACGACACGGCATCGGAAGAGTTTGGAATAATGTTTGAGATCTTGTTCACAACTCCCGACAACGTTCTTGCCAGGGCCTGAAACGACCACAGCTTTACACTTGCACATACTGGTCAGAAAGGTAAGGGTTGCCACTAAACCTGCCGTGGGTACCCGGGTAATAAAATATTTAATTTAATTTAATGTTTTAATTAATATTTAATTTAGTTTAACTTGCATTGGTTTTACAATTTTGAATGATTTTTTTTAATATTTTCTAATAAGCAACAATTAGTCTCCGTGTTCAACAGTTGAACTCTTGTCACCGTAAAAATCTACCTAGCCTAATCCTCTTCCTTCAGTCAATATACCAGATTTCATTCTATTCTGCATCGCCAGCTAACAAATTTCCATGAATAATCGTTGTCTTCTAACAACACAAACAGCTAGGATTATTTCACACTATAATAAAGGTGTTATGTTTTGCTAAAAATAAGAATCCCCCCTTGTACAGCAGTGTCATACTTATTTACTTACTTACTACCCGACGGGTACCCGGGTACCTGCTAAGCTACAAGCTTGGGTACCCGGGTAACGAATTACCCAACAACGGCAGCCCTAGTTGCCATGCCACTCCTGAGTATAAGTGAGTAAGTAAGTAAGTAAATGAGTAAGATGTAAATCTATAGAGGGCATAATGTTAAAAATTAACTTCTAATGTGCTAGTCGCACTAGTAAAAGCTGAACAAGATTGTTCTAGAGAACTGTTTGAAGCTGTCAACATCACACGCGGGATCTCCGAGTTCATCTGGCAGTGAGGTGCTTATCTCCTTCTTGAGACCACTGAGCTTGTAGGTGGATGAACCACTAAGTCTGTGATGCATGGCCAGTGTGACGCCAGACCTATCCCAGTCTGTTACAGGTTATAATGGTTGGCACAGAAACAATCCAAGACGGTACCCAGTTTTATCAAATCTCACAAGCCAGTTATGACACCAATTCTGCAGATTCGTGGACGACTCACTTTACTAGAAATTATTAACGCACAACCAGATCCGTTAAAGTTATCTGAAAATATCACAAGGGTATGGATTCACTACCACATTGTATGTGATATAACATACGCCATCTAAGAAGTATGATAATATAACATAGCAAAAACTGGTTGAAAGACGGTAGGTAACCTTATCAATTCGAGGCAAAGACTTTGGACTGCATCGTTGTGCAAAAGCAATGGACGGATCTGATTCATAGCTGAGAAACTGCTTCAGTTCTTCACTGTTATTGATATCACGCCTCAGCAGTAGACTCTATGAGTGACAAACACACAACACCACCACTACTACTACTGCTACTACTACAACAACTACTACAACTACCACAATGCAATGGATGGATCACATTCATAGTATTCTCCATCACAGTGCACCACAAGCCTGCAATCAACTACCTGCTGACATTCGCAACACTGGCACATACTCGACTTTTAAACATCATCTTAAATCATTTTTTTGTTTAGTGTCACTGTCACCTATAGACTTTAGATTTTATCATACAGCTTTCTAGGTTTTATTACAGATTTGTTGTAGTTTTAGGCCTAATGTTACGATATGATACGATATATTATTTGCACTGGAAAATTGACAGGCAAGCTGCCAGTTTAATCTAGCACACGAACTAAAAGAAAATAAAAATGTTTTAAATGGGACTAAAAAGTAAAAAAATAAAAATCAAGAAACAGACGGTTATGGGAGAGATTTAAGAGACCTAAGACAGAAAAACTTAAACGGAAGGAAATAACGATAACTGAAAACTAGAAAAAAACTGAAACAGAAAAAAGCCATAATGCAGTCCAGGTATCCGTGAAATCAGTCCGAAGAGGTGGTGTTTTTAATTGTTAGATGCTGCCGTTCAGGAGTGTGTAGGAGGAGCTATACAAATTTCATTGACTGATTGATTGATTAGCTGAAAAGCCACAACGTGAGCTTACTACTGATGATAAAACCAAAAAATAACTGCATTCAGTGCTGTCAGTCAGAAACTACACTGTGGGAATCTGTGTGAAAACGTACTTGCAAGTAGATCTCCAGTTTCTTCTGTCGGTACTCCACGACGGCAGCAACGTTTGTCATGAATGGTACAGAGGTCAGTCGTGACGGACTTCTAATTCCTAGATGCAGATAAACAGTCAAGCAGCAGCAAAGCGTTTTAAAAACATAACACAGAAAAAAGCCAGAAAAATCTCCACGTGAGACCCAGCCTAACCCATAGTAATTCCAAAAACATTCGGCATTCACTGTCGCATTTAAACTGTCGGCAATCGCACAAGTGATCCATACTTGTAAACTGACAGATACTGGCAGGTAAACCAGAGTCTTATCTATTTATTCATTCATTAGCTTACTTACTTACTTACTTACTTATTTTTATACACAGCTGCTTAAAGTAAGTCAGAACAATAGAACACATGATATCCGATAGATGCCTGCTAGACAAAAAAAACAAGAGAGAGAAAACTATTGAAGACAGTCAAAATCATTCGAGTGTAAACTTTTAACGAAAAAACAATTCTTCTGTCCGTTGGAGACAAGTTTTTTTTATGGACGACACCATAGATGCTCCAGTTTGAAGTGAAAGAAATACCAGTGGAGATCTCATTAGACAAACACAGAGCCTGTACAACTGATTAAACATCAAGAAAAAACAGCATTAGTATTTAGTAGTAGTAAGAATAATGATTAGATAGCTAGAACTTCACCTTTGAGTGAAGAGGCATATGTTGGATTTGCTTCGAGAACGTTCTGCAAGGCGATGAACTCTCGATAACGACGTCTGACTGTACTGAACAGCAAGTGCCAACTGTCCGCAGTGATCTCACACCACGCCCACACCTGACAAAAGTGGCAAAATACCATCTCCGTTAACGAAATTCAGTAATAGCAAAACTAAGCAAATAAGCGGAGATCATTAAATAATAGATTATACACTATTACACCATACAACTCACAAATTAGGGGTATAAATTAATCAAATTCAACAAGAGTAAAAAAGCCAAATAGTCAAATAATCAGTTATTATAAGCACTGAGGCAAAGATGATGCCAGCTTTCAGACAGTCAGCCTGCAAGTCGCAGTGTATGGTAGTGAGATGCCATTACTTTCTGCCAGGTCCACTGTAACCTTCCCAGCCACAATTGCCTCCCACCTGTTCACCAGTACCAATTTATACCGGGTGTCATCTTTTGAGGCTACTTCATGTTAACATTTTAGTTCTAAAAGTTACAGAAAAACTGCTCCTTACACTGATGACATAAATGGTGTACGACTTGGAAACAGAATCGGTTCTTTCAGGTACAGAAATGTGAATGTTCTTAAACAGGAAGTCTGGCTGATAGTCAAGCACAAAGTCTTCACTGGCTTCAGTTGCACTTGCTTCCAGGTCAGTAATGGCTGCAAACTCTACATCAGAAGCACAGTCTTCCTCCGTGAACAGCAGATCAGAGGATCTGGACCGAAACAATGGAATGCGCACCAGACCTGTAGAAAATCTTCTAACGAAACGTGACAAATGCTGAGATATAAAGCCAGTCGGTGTATCCAGGCCGGACTCTGGTGCCAGGGCATTCACACTTGCACTGTGAGAAATACATGGTCTGGTGTGTTCAACTGACTCAGAACCGCTGAAAGATTTTGTTTTCTTGTGACTAAATATGCTCGAACCAGCTGCAGAGCAGCCGGTTTTAGCATCAAGATCTTCTCTCATTAAAACTTCACCATTGCTTCGCTTCTGGCACACATCACTACGTCTAGACTTACGACCTGCAGTTTTCTCCTTGTCTTCTTGAGTCTTGAAAGACGGCAGTATGCTGACCATACTGGCCTGTTTCTTCCTAATAAAGCTGGCAAGATCTGTTGACATAACACTGCTATTCCTAGATAATTCTTGTGATATGTCAACACCATTATCAACACGCTGGCCACGTCCATTTTCTACAGCTGAGATTTCGGACTTTGTTCTCTCACACGTCAGACAACACTCACTGTTGGACCGCAGACGTCCACTATCTGTCCTGTTAGCATCATCAGTGTCTGACGCATGTGGAGTGATTTTACGAGCAGCTGGGATATCTTCGGCTTTAGCTTCTGATAACTCATTAGCAGCACACTGCTCAGTCATATCCAGATCATTGAAATACTGAGTTGGCTCACAGTTACACAGTGATCGTACAGCGCCTGCCAAATCCTGTGATCGGCTACGATCATTTGAACTTGCATCTTTTGTGTTGATGGCATTTTCAGCTGCAACAGCAGAATCGGTAGAGTCAATGAGAGTAGCCTGTGCTATGTTATAATCCACCACTTCATTAGCACAACTTGTATTTCTGTCTTGGACCTGAACAGTATCTGCAGCTGTAATACGAACAACATCTGTGAGATTGTCCGAACTATCAATGCTGGAATCGGAAAGGATATCTGCCACAATACTGAATAACCATTCCGGTTCAGAAGCAATGTCTAATATTCTCAGAATCACTTCTTTCACAATAATTTGCGATAAAATTTCCTTTCCAAGCATGCAGTTCACAGAATGCTCATCTAAAAGTTTGTTTTCAATCATAAGGACAACAGCATTCAAATACTGAACGGTATCTGAAAGAGAAATGTTTGTCATCTGCTTATCATCTGGAAACGCAATGTTTCTGCATGTGTAAATACTTCCACGATGGGCAGAGCATGCAACAGAACGATGTTTTACTTCATAGCAGCTACAACTATTGAGATGCTGCCTATACAAACACAAGATCTTGCACAAAAATCTACAACGATCGATGCCTGCCAGACGGCTGAGAAGAAGTTTTGTGACATTATTAATCAGCAATCGAGCATCTGTAACAGGAGACTGACATTCACTGATATGATTGTACCAAGACTCGACACAGTGCCGCCCGATACAGTCCAACAGTTCACAAAGTTCCTTCTCTAACTCATACCCAACACTGGGGTCGACCGACTGGCTGTAGGATTTCACTTTACGTCGGACAAAAGGAAATATCTTTGCTGTAACGGTCCGTATGACACCCGACTGCACCGATGACAGTTTGTCGACAGTTCTGAACCCGGCATAAACAGCCAAACTGATCGCTGCAGCCACGCCCACTACAGAGAACCATGTCCGAGTCAGGAAGACAACCAAGAGCGCAGCCGCAACGACGATTAAAGATATTGTCAGCTGTGTTAGTCGTAACGAAAGCATAGCAAAAATCAACTGTAATCGGTTTTAAATGTAAACTAGCAATCATCTTAACGAATAATTGTCAAATTTTCAACTTTTTTATAACTCACAAACTATAAAACACCAACACAATGAATATTTAAACAACCGGTCCGGTGACATCGATAATACTGATTCTCGAATTGGACCAACTGGCTAACTTGGCTCACTATCTGCATAGTAGTGTAATGGAAGAGTTGTTGAGATTAACTTGCTTGTAACATACAATAAATACAATTTAAATGCACTTAAAAGCCGACAATTGACCGTTTTCTACTAACTTACAAATGCTTCATACAGCTCAGTCAACATCAAAGTGCTGAGTCTGTCTGGATTGTAGGCTATTTTTACCGCTACATGCTTTAGCAATGTAGCGGTCATGGGATCGCTTGACGTCCGTCTGTCTGTCCGTCTGTGACGTTGGTGGATTGTGATCACATGCGTCGAGCTAGGCGGAATTTTATTACACGGTTAATTAGCCCAATGTCTT
>Ga0209052_1000269_pt1 | contig 15785 bp, 13 predicted proteins | sample WorMetHEROISLAND_2_FD_187409 | JGI IMG/M metagenome (GOLD analysis project Ga0209052, IMG submission 187409) | Marine gutless worms symbiont microbial communities from Max Planck institute for Marine Microbiology, Germany - Olavius sp. 4 HERON... | ecosystem: Host-associated > Annelida >...
AAGTCTTTCCAACAATAGTAACAATGCACTACAATGTAACTAATGCTGCACATCACTAACAAGTAACAAACAAGTTGTCAACAACAACAACAACAACAATAAACAGTAATGTCGTGATCACGTGGGTCTATGTTGTTGACAGCTGAAAGTCATTTATAAATAATAATTATTGTTGTAACACGATCTCTTATAATAGTTGAGAGTGACTTGTGAGATCGGTAAAAGTATAATGGCTACGACCGGTGTCACGATGTGCAACTTGTCAAAGAAAGTGGCGTTAATTACTGGAGCTAGTTCTGGAATTGGTGCGGCCACGGCTATGCTGTTTGCCCGTCTTGGTGCCAAGTTGTCCCTGGCTGGTCGTAACGCAAACAACTTGAACCGCATTGGTGACGAGTGCGCTCGCCTTTCTTCAGCTGATGAGCAGCCTCTTCTTGTCACTGGGGACTTGACTGTTGAGTCAGACGTTAAAAGGCTGGTTGACGCAACTGTCGACAAGTTCGGTTCTCTCAACATTTTGGTTAACAGCGCTGGTATCATGGAGTACGGTACAATTGAAACGACATCACTGGAGCAGTTTGACCTGGTTATGAATGCTAATGTTAGGTCGGTGTATCATCTGACAATGCTTTGTGTGCCACATCTTGTGCTAGCCCAAGGCAGCATTGTTAACATTTCTAGTATATGTGGGACTCGCTCGTGTACTGGTGTTCTTAGTTATTCAATGTCGAAGTCAGCAATTGATCAGCTTACACGGGGCACTGCACTTGACCTTGCTGCCAAGGGCGTTAGAGTTAATAGCGTTAATCCGGGTGTCATTATTACAGAATTGCAAAAGAGGGGTGGCCTTGCAGATGATGCCTATGCAAATTTTGTGGAGCACTCAAAAGTGACTCATCCTCTCGGAAGACCTGGCAGGCCGGAAGAAGTTGCACGAACTATAGCTTTCTTGGCATCAGACGATGCTTCATTTATCACTGGTGAACATGTTCATGTTGATGGTGGAAGGCATGCAGCTTGCCCACGTTAACAATAATTGTTGTCAATTACTCAGAAGTTCTCAGTGGTGCACAATCTCCAGCCTGCAGCCCACATTCCGCCCACGATCAGTTGTTATCCAGTGTATAACATCCAAGAGAACACCAAAAATATGATGTATAAAATATTATGTATTGCATGTTATTCATTTACTGTCTTACTTGCTTTTTGGACTTGTTTTAATTGGTGAATACCTCTAATTTCCGGTGTACGTAACACTAGCACTGGAGGAATACTGCATTACTGACATCACCGGTAGAATGTTGCTTGGCAAAATATACACCCACAATAATGATACCTTTCTGATGTTTTTTGTCATTAATAATAATAGCATTTTACATTGGTCTGGCCCATCGTGACTTCAGGACTATGTTATGTGGCCTGCAGATCAAAAGGTTGACCACCAGTGACTTAACTTGTGTATTTATTATTTACTCATTCATATTTTCTTGCATATTCAGTAGTAAAATGTAGGTACTTACTGAAAATTTATAGGTTCAGTTTGGGTAGACCCTTAAAAGTTGGTTGGGTGAATCACAATACATTGACAGAAGCCTGAGCTCATTTTACATTGAATTCTGCACCTGTGATTATGCATGTAGCCTAGTACTAAGCCGTGTTCACAGAACTGATTCTCAGATCAGAGTCGTATATAGTATGGCTATTATGCATGGTGCTGTATAAATATGTGTTGAGTGATTGATCTTTATTACCGCTAACATTAGTTCCTTCTACTGTTTATTGTGACTAACTTAATTGGAACTAGATCGTCAAGCCTTGCTCAAGGCTATGTACTGCCTGCGTGCCATGCCTATGCAACATTTGGATTGGTGAATCCAGGCCAACTTTACAATACAGCAACACCACCAAGCGAATGCATTTGTAGTTTTTGGCAGACATAGGTTGTTGCACTGCTTTTCATTACACACACAGAAAACCCATGTGACAACCTTTTACCTTGTACCGTAATTCAATAGCATTCTAGAGGTGGTTGATATACGTGTTCATGCAAACTTTACTCAAGCTAACTGCAGCGGTTTGTGAGTTGTATGTAAACAGAGAAAAGAAAGAAAGAACTTAGCGACAATGCTGAAAACAATACTGCCTTTGCTACCATGGGCTGTAATTAAACTGTTTGCTACAGTATAAGTATAACAGCATCTAAAGGTTAGGTCTGTACATTGAACCCAGAAGTACTGTTGTATTTGTGAAAGAAAGTTAGTTTCCAGAATTTTTGTGTGTTATTGTTATCTGTTATTACTGCTTTATTAATGCATTAAAATGCAAGCATAATAATGTCACATTTGCTCGATAGACTGCATTCCTCTTACTCTGCTTGAAGTTTTTTTTACCAGTATTTAATGCCCAGTGTCTGGATATATCACTGTAACATTACATACTCGATTAATACAATCTCTCATAACGAATAGTTCCTGATTGACATTTTAGAGTAATACTGCATGACTGACATCACCGGTATTATGGGATCTGAAGTAATGAGCTATTAATTATGTGCCTTGCTGATGTGCAGGCTGGTGCATTCTCATGTATTTTTATGTGTATGTGTATTTTGTGAGTATATCATTTACTTGATCAAGTGAATAAATGAATGAAGTTATGACACTGTTTTCCACCCATTTACGGAAGTAGCTCAGAAATGGTGTGAGATGGAGTCATAGCTATACTAATGGGAGGTCGTGATGCCAGTTAGACAATGGCCTGCTACCTCTGTAAAACAGCGGTGCTCAAAGTCCATTCTCTGAGGCTGCTCAGTCAGTCTTTGATGATTTTTTTTGTGGCCACAGCATACTAGAAAAAAACAGCGAGAACTGGGGACCACTTGTGCTAGCATCAGTGCCAATTAGGCCATGGTTACATGTAAAACAGAAAACGTGTTGCAAAATGTTTCTCTTGATAAATGCATTATATTTGCAATTTTTTTTGTTTACTTGTATTATTTTCATTGAATGATGTTCTGCCGATGTAAGCAAGTTACGTTTTTGTGTGAATGAATAATTGTAATTTCATCACTATAGTTGGATTAACTAACAATGAACACTTTGTTTGATTTACAACCTGCATGTGAAGAAACACTGGGTTTCTGAAAGATATGCTTACCGGTAATTAAAAAAAAAATTTCAAGCAATTATTGCCCACCCTGCTAGATTGCAAAAATTTATGTAACAGGTATATAATTTTAACCAATTAGTGTCTCGAAGCTTGGTTTAAAATTTAACAGATTTTGTTAGCAACAGAAATTTTTGGTCAATGAAAATGTTGATATTATTTCAATTCTAGACATGCGTTGTTACAAATATACTAGATAAAAGGACGTTTTTAAAAGATATATAGTGCATGAATGATGTTTGTAAATGCATGGATAAAAAACTAGAAGATGCTCGTGGCAGTGCATATCTCTGCTAAGTGTATTTTTTTTTACAAAATAGCAATTTAAACATTTTTTGACTTCATCAAATAAAAAAAATAAATAAATAAATAAAAACACTATAAAAGTGGGCACCTTTTGTGCCGACACATTTCTTTCATAGGGGATGCCCTATAATATAAAAATAACAATAAATGTAAATAAAATAGATAAAAATACAATAAAATGTAAAAATAATACGAAAACATTAAAGTAGAAGGCGCTCATGAGATTGCATATCTATTTTTGAGTACTCGGACTCGAACACAGCTCTAACTTTTTTCTGCTTGAGTTGGTCTGGCATCGACCTGAGTACTGGTAACTTCCTTAGTCGGAACAGCCCTAATCAGTAAATTACTGTTAGACATGCGATTTCCTCTTTGCGGCCTGCTGGTATTTGTGTTATTGTTTACATTTTGTGTGAATTAGAGTTTAATTTCATTTATTTTAAGTTTGACTGCCCTTTAGAGCATTGTGCAAACGTGTATTTGCTTTTAATTCAATGGTTGGGTCGAATGCATTTTTATGTCATTTATCTTCGTAATTTGGATGATATGACTGCGGGAATATAGATTGTGTGTGTGGTCTTCTGTACTTTGAAGACGGAATTTTGGCCATACTTGGAATAGAAGGAGGGAACTCAAAGCCACCATTAGGCCTGTGGGATTTACACTGGTGACGGTAGTTCTGAAAGTGTCACTGTGACTTGTTTTGCACCTTAAAGCAGTTAATCTTGAAGCTGAATGTAGTAAAGCTGTCAAAACTTTGCTCCACTGTGTGAACAGTGGGCACAGAAGTTTGTTAATGTGTTCTTATGTTTTACATTAGAAGAAATCGGGAATGGCATAATTTCCACGGTCGAAATACTTGAAGTGCTAACCACAGACATCCTGCAAATCCATAATTTCTACATTCATGGAAAGCGACCAGTAATAAACATTAACTTTGGCTGTAGGATCACTTTTTTAAGAATAGCGAGGAAGTTAAAGTGATATTGTAAGATAATGGTTTTTGGAAGTAAGAGCTAGAAACTCCAGTTGCAAAGTTATTAGCAAATAACTTTGCATTTAATGGCAGTGACTGTACTAAGCTACAATTATTGGTTTATAAATACAGTAATCTTCTAATTCTGTAGTTTATGACAACAGATTGATTGTGTTTTTTTCCTTAGGATGTCTATATTTCTGCAGTATGAAATCGAGTGGCTTTTGTTAGTGATTGATGTGAGGTATGGCTGGTTCATGCTCTCCAGACAAACGTTATTGTGCTTACTTCACTGAAGTGCAGGACATCGAAGATCACTGTGTTGATGATTCTCAGGATGATGAAAATGCTGGATCTGATGGTTGGTTATGTCACTTTAGCTTAGTTGCAGGCCTGCCTAGAATCACACATCTTGCATGAGTCTCACACATTTTCAGTTAATCTCAGTGACAGTGTCATTGTCCATATTATATTTGTATACTGCAATATCAGTATTATATCATGAAACATCACTATTAACTCACACTAATTTTCCACCTGCTAAAATATTCTATACCCCATTTTTTAAAATTATTTTTAGCTAAAATTTTGAGCTAAAATTACATAAAAATTGTGTTGACCCCAGCATGACGAAAAAAGGGGAATAGGATGGGATGTGAGGGAGAGGGGAAAGAAAATGTAGTGACAGATGGGAAAGGACAGAGATGAAAAGGGAAGGAGGAAAAAGCTGTGAGCAGGAGGGAAATGGAATCACACATTTTTTCTAACTTTGGCACATTTTCTGTAGTTGTTGCCAGTTAATACTTAACAACTTGCTGCAAATATAACTGCCGGACAAGAGTGTGTTTAAAGTATAGCCTATGTGTTGGGTTCTGGATAAGGTTAATCAGAGTTTTTGTGTCCTGTTGTTTGTAAGATTAGATGCTGTGTTTTATGTTATTTTTGCACTGTGTATACTTTCCTTGTAGATTGCAAGATATATGACAAAATTGTATTTTACTGTATTGCATTTTACGTAATTAAAACTGATTATAACTTCAGTTTAGCTGTTAAAGTGTGTTCGTGTTTTTGTACAGTTCCCTGACCCGTGTAGCAGTTACGAATGTGTAGAATTTGTGTCACTTCAAGCCTTACTTTGGTATTAATAACAAGTGCACAAGTAATGTGACAATATTAATCATGCCACAGTCATATACGGCCTGCAACTGTCCACAGAACAGTGCAATTTTTGACTGGGGTTTTAACCCATAAATCTTCCCTTCCCACAGGGATGCTGAGGCCCCTGCATAACTTGGTGCCACAGAAGTTTTCCTGCCAAATGCAATCTAATAATATATTAATTATTATTATAATTGTTGCTTATGTGTTACTCTACTGATTAGTTTTTATTTGTTTTTATTCTGTGCTTGTTCAACATTTGTTACCAGATGGGTCACATTCTGCTGGATTTCTCAATGATTTGGGAGTTAATATTGAAGATATCTCTTTCTTTGAAGGTAAAGCAATAACAGTGATATTAGTTGGAAGTAAATATCACCAAGGCAGCATAGTTAGCATGATGAAGTTAGTGAGAAGTACCGAGTTTAAACAGGGTGTGGTTAGTCACCTTTGATTTACAAGGATCAATAAATGAGGTTGAGTTGAGAAAGTTGGTGGACGGCATAGTTTGTTACATGAGCAACTGGATCTGGATAGAAAGTTTATGCATACATGACTGGTTGAAATTACAGACTTGGTCATACTGCATTAGTAATATTAGAATTTTGCAACTTATAATACGTTACAACTTGAAAATGATGCAGTTACTGTCGGGCACTATTTGGAAGTGACATATGATCAGCTCATTGGAGATGATATTGAGTGACCTTTAATGGTCATTTTAGTTTTTAGCCGATCTTACTGGGTAGTACAGTCACGCTTATGGTATGATGTTCTGTCTGTCTGTCGTCTGTCTGTAACGTTTTGTATTGTGGCTAAACGGTACGTCGTAGAGGGTCTGCGATGGTACCGTTGGATAGGGCATTGGTAAGTTCCTATAGGCTGTCAAAAGTAACCATGTCGCTAACTGCAGCTGTTTGGCCGCAATTTGCAACGCAAGTATTTCGAGGAGGTATCGGACATTTAACTTGTTTACATAACTTGTTTACATAACTTCCGGAAGTTATGTAAATAAGCAAGTTTACATTTCGGGCGCCGGCAACAACATGTTCGAAACATCATACTCGGACAGATATGGACACAGGTTGCGAGTGTGCACCATGAGTATGGTCGGCTAACCCTAGCAACAGGTGGGCTCTTGTTAACTGTAGTGCTGATATCATTTCAACCGTTGTGAATCCAGTGTCTCAGAAAGTCTAATAGACGTCGTTAGCTGGGATGTTTTAGTGACAGAGAGCAGTAAGCTCGGAGACGTGCGACTGACACCGGCGCAGCGTGCAACGTTACGACGGCATGTCCGGACCGTGCAGACCGTTCTGCATCCACATTCAAGACAGCAGCGCGCCGACGTGCGACACGTCTTCCCAAAGCATGAGCCCAGCGCCCACCGAGTGTCACCGGAAACACTGGAGCACCGAGGCCAGGAACAGCACAAAGATGACATGGCACACTGCGTCACTGATGTAATGTGTTTGTTATTTGTGATAGTAGCAGTAAACGCATTCTGTTTTTTGTGACATAAATTTAAAAAAAAGTACAAGGTTATGTTACAATATAAAAGTTAGTCTCGTAGAGTGTCTAGTGTTCTGTTGCAGTGATTGTTTGTCATTTTTTTGATGTCTGCTGTAGGCATAAATCACTCAATACAAGTTGTGTCAATAATGTGAACATTTAGTAAGAATAATGTGAACATTTAGTAAGTAAGTGAAGCAAAGATAATTGAATGAAATCTGCTGTGGAATTGAGGACTTACGCACATTTGCAGTTTGAATTGATGCGTACCAGATTCATACTAACATGTGGAGAAATATCCCGGTAGTGAATGTAATCATTTTAGATTGTATTAAATACCATATCGCCAGTCTGTCCATATATGTGCAAATTTTGGTACATGTCTTACCCTCTAGATTTGTTTGGTTTCTATGGCATGTGACACATGCATGTTGATGCTATGTGTTTGTCTGCTGTTTGTCTCACTCAGTCTATGATTCTGTGGCATTCACGAGATAGTCTGACATCAGTTGGATAAAATTGATGCGGTCCTCAGATCTGTGCATGGCTCTGACTTATTTAGCCCAATCCGACAGAGTTACTTTTCAGCCCAGCGCAGGTTGGCCTATGTCAACTGAGCCTCTTTTGCTGCCTGTCAATTTTTGACTCAGCCGTTGCCTATTTTTTTGCTGAAAATCCCGGCCATGCTCGGTCGGTTTTGCTGGCATTACACCAGCTGGATTTTCACTGGCATTTTTCAAGATCAAGAATTCTATAGCTGACTATTTTCTTATCGAACGAGCTGATATCATGTGAAAAATGAAAAACGGCCATGTATTCAGGTAAAATTACATTTTTGGGCAAATCTGAGAATTTGAAACTTGTGATATCTGAGTGTAGCTTTGAGTCACTACACTCCCTGCTTTGGATCAGTAAAGCCGAGTCCGGCTCTTTGTTTTTTTGGCCGTACTCATCACGTACGCATGCCACCCAGCCTGTGCACACTTCTGGCATCTGTGATGTATGGTTGTTGTCTTTAGTCTCAGCAAAATTTCGTTTGAATGTGTAATTTGTCTATGTGCGTGTAGGGTTCGGCATTGTCACGTGTACGAATGCATCGTGCAGTCGACAGCAAGCCTGGAGTCGCTGGCGACACAACACTAGATGATGATGTCTATATCCCGCCTCCTGATTACTCCATCTCAGATAACTTGATGGCTGTGCCGTCAGGTATTTTCATGAGATGTATTTCAGTATTCAGTGATAGCATCGTATGCTTGTTAGTGTATTGTTCTATTGCTGCCGTCTTACAACTGACCCAGATGATTGTTTATCACACTTTTAGCTGACAGTTGCTGTAATTTTTATTTTTTACTGCTTTCTGCTACATGTATGTTCTAACGGTTGAGCAGTAGACTGAGGCATGGCAGTCCACTGTCACCCATCCTGCATGCCACATTACGAAGACATGTACAGACAGTCTGTTATTGACGACCGACTGACTGACTGACCTACCGACCGACCTGGCATCCTGGAAAATATCCACAACAGGCACAGAACTCCCTGGCCTCGTCAGAGTGGTGTGTCAGGCCCCACGTTCCGCCAGTGCTGCCAAGCTACGTCAGCAGCTCCACTGGTTGCCTGTTCGTCAACGCATCAACTACAAGCTTTCAGTCATCACATCCAGGACGAGATAGACTGGCAACCCGGCCTACCTACATCATCTCATCCACGACTATCTACCAGCACGCACATTGCGACCATCGGTCAAATTGTTACTTACTGTACCTCGGATGGCGCTAGCATTGTCAGCGAAAGCGTTCAGCATTAGTGCTCCTTCTGTCTGGAACTCACTGTCGTATAACTAGATCTGCCGAACTTCTCAGTACTTTCAAGTGTAGCTTAAAAAATGAACTGTTTGATATTGCCTATTGTAAACGTGAACACTCAGCCTAGTCTCTGCCATTCTGTGCCTCTGATTCATTTGCGACATATGGCGCTATACAAATGCGTTTTGATTGATTGATTGATTTATTGATCAAATGGCCATATTTCTGCAACCGGTCATTCGATCCACATCATGTTTGGTTTTAGTGTAGCGTTTTTTGGGGTTGCTGGATCGAATGGTGGTAACTTAGGCTAAAAGATGAAAAATTTCAAGTGCCTGTATCTCCACAACCGGTCGTCCAATTCACTTCATGTGTGGTTTGAGATCAGCAGATAATGTGCGAGGAGTACATTAGATTGGTGTGAATTTCTTGTACCTTGATATAGTTGTCTAACGACATACATTGTGATGTAGGTGAGAGTCTAAGCCGATCTCTGGACAAGTATCACAGCAGTGCTGTAGCTTCATCTGACGCTGCAGAGGTAAGAATGATATCAACTTTTATGTTAGTCGTGTCATTCAGGGAATGTCAGATGCTGTTTGATATTCAGAGTTTCGAGCATGCAACTGTTTTGTGTTTACTTAAATTTTGCATGAACATGTACATTGGCCCAAGTCGGAGTGTGCAAAATTTTGGTGGTGATTTGTGTCGGCATCCAGATCTAGGATAGGATTTTTCACCATTCCAAGGTAGGGCAAAAAGGCAACACCATTACAGTGGAAGCTGTGGACGGATTTGCCTGAAATTTTCAGAGATGGTTAGAAGGTTGGCCCAACTTAGAGTTGGCACTTAGAAATGATTAGATTTTGGTGCTGATTCGGATTGGCATCTGGATCCAGGACAGGATTGTAGGATTCTTTACCATTGCCAGATAGGACAAAATTGACATTTTTAAGATATAGTTACAGACTAGACAGATGTCTCTAGACAGATGGGAAATGGACAAAACCTCTTTGGGCATAATCATCTTGGACAAAATTTCCCCGGACATAATCCTACCTGGACATAATTCACCCGGATTGACAAAATGTTGCACAGAGCCTGGTCTGGAGCAAAGCTTGACTATCTTGTTGTTATTATCATAGTATTTGTGTTTATGTCACTAATTGATAATGCATTATGCACAGCACTGTTTAGCAGTAGCCTGTGTTTTGCTGATAGAGTTCGTCCATTCTGTGTGGAGTTACGCTCGTTGATGATCTCGGCAGAAAGGATCAGAAGATGCTGACGACTCTTGCTCATCTTGAGCTGATGATGTTATTTGACGAATGCAACATTATGTACAACAGAAAGAAGACACGACGAAAAGCAAGCGGTAATTCTTCTCCATTCACCAGATTAGTAATAAGACTTTGGTCTTTTGTCACTCTTATCGGGACGTACTTATCTCTACGTTTCACTGACGTGGTCCTAGCAATAATTCTTGTTATTTAGGCCACTTTGAAGCCCTTTATGATAATGGTGATGATGAATAAGGTATGTGTATTCCCAAGCTAAGTAGTGTTAGCTTCTTAAACTTTCCTGTTTAGTGCTAGAACTAGAGAGTAAGATATGAACTGTGCATGTGCAGTTTGTTTTGTTTTTGAAACTGAAGCATATGGTAATTGAAATTAACCATCTCACTACAAAACCAAAGACACTCAAAACTGAATAAATGTTGAATCAGTTTGCTGCACATTTTAGCTAATGTGATGCAACGTCATTCACTGAGAATGCTTCAATGAAGGCATTGATTACTGCTGACACACGAGATGCTGTTAATTTGGGAGCCATCTCAAAAGAACCTCTCCTCTGGGCTTTTTGCTTCCAATTACTTTAAAACTTGCCACGTTGATATGCAGGCTGTTTTACTAAAATCTGTAAAATCTGTGCTACATCAGTTTGATATTTGTGCCATTAAAGGCAGTTATACCGTTAGTGTTTGATTATTGATGTATTTTGTAGAGGTGCACCGATTATCAGCCAATAATCGGTATCGGCCGATTATCGGCCAGTTTGCTGATAATCGGTATCGGCCATTTGACAATTGGCATTGGCCAATAATCAGCCGATTATTTGTTTTAGTAAGCAAAAAATCAAAAAATGCTTTTAACTGCAGCTCACATTGATGATAACTAATGACTCAGTAATCAGTCACGTATCATCTTCAACATTCAACAGAACAAAGTAAAACTAGTGAAACTACGGCAGGAGTGTTACCAATCTACAATCGTACTATTGTGACTTCACAATCGTTACAATATGACTTTTATTGAACGAAGATGCGTCCTGAAATAAACAATCGGTAATCGGCCGATTATTTGGCGCCGATAGTCGGCCAAAGCATTATCGGTGCACCTGTAGTATTTTGTCGTATAGGCTAAATCCATTATGTAAGAGATGCTGGCATAGTGACAGTTGATCTTACGCCATTCAGAGCACTACTTGCCACTGTGATGCACTGTTAGATCACGGCATTTTCAACGTGGCATTACAGACGTTGCTTGATAAGGATCGGAAGAAATGTCCCCATCTCAAAGTTCCACTCATCTTCCAAGAGGTATGTCTTGCTGCTTTAGTTATTCGCTTTACTTAGATCACCATGTGTACTATCGTGTGATATTGGTATTTGGTGTAAGTTATTGAATTGTCCACAAACTCCACATCTCATTTCCTAACACTGAATTGGCATGTTTTTGCTTTTTCAAGCACTATGCTGCTGCACAGCGTACGTTTGATTTCTGTTGAACAAACCTATTTATCTCGAGTTATTAGTTGTTCTACTAAGGGATTGCTAGAGCAGTTTTTTTACCATCTATATGTTCTTCCCATCACACAGCTAACAGCATTAAAACTTCTCTTGTTGGTGGCGAACTCCTAGCAGAGCGTTGCCGTACTGACGAATTATTGGTGCCAAGCATCCCGGCCCAACTACGACTTCTGGATTTCGCAAGGTAATGTAGCAACAGCATTAAGGTGAGGTGGGCAAAACTAAAGTCATTTACGTCAATTTTCTTCGTGATGTCGCGTGCCGAAAATTATTAAAATCGGCCAATGTTTCACGCAGTTATTCAAAAAATTGCACTGGCGCAGTTTTTTTGAGACACGGTGTATATACAGTGTAGAACCAGTGCTATAGATGCTGCTTTTGTGGACGTAGCTTATACAGTATTTGGAGAAGAACGGTCTTCATGAAGAAGGACTACTGAGAGTATCAGGGCGACTCACTCGAGTTAAGGTAGATTTTATGGTCGTTTTCTTGAATGTGTGTCAGTAAACGATTGATTTATCACTCGGTACTTTTTGGGAAGTTTAACTTGCTATTTTTATGTGCTGACTATGCACAAAATGTTGATTAATGGTAAATGCTATCTGTGGTCATAAAAGGTTAGCTGGCATGCATTATCTGCCAAAGCAGTGTTGATTACCCGTGTGTAAAAGATGAATTACGTAGATGTAAATTGTATATGTTTAATTCATATTCGTCATGTAGTTTGCAGCAAGGGATTTCTGTTAATTGTTATAAATATTAGTGCCATGTTCTTTAGTGCCACTTTTTTCAGTCCTTTGATGTTGTTAGTATGGTCATGTGATCACTGTATGTAGAAATCCACTTCTGCATCTTATCTTTATCTGATTGATTGATTGATTGATTGGCTTGTTGATTGATTATAACATACGTGTGAGTGCTAGTATTTTGCAAGTCGATTTTTGTGCCTTTTTATGAATACGGAATGACAGCATTAGGAACATTTAGAAAAAAAACATTGAACAAATCTGTCGAAATCAACAGGACTTGTCTGCAGAGTTTCTGTGCACACAGTACTTCAAAAACTTCTATTTTATTTCAACATCATAACGAAGTTGTCCTTCGAAGAATTAGCCGATGTTGTTGCTTTGACGTGCAGGAGCTACGTCAGAAGATGGATAGACATTACAGTAAGGGAAAGCCGATATCATTCGATGCAGTAGCGTTGCATGATGCGGCCGCTCTTCTCAAGCTGTTCCTGCGTGAACTGCCTGAACCTCTGCTCATGTCGGAGAGAGTGAATGCTTTCATACAAGTTGACAGTAAGTCTTGCTGTCAATTCTTTGCAGTTTAAGGTGCTGCGTCTTAATAGGCAACAACAATACATTCTTGTCTATCCATCTGTCTGTCACTCCCATATCGGCTCCTCACTCGAATACAAAAAGGCCTAGAAAGAAAAACAAAATTAGTATGACCATTTTCCGCAACAGGCGTAACTGGCGTGCGAATTTTTAGTTTAAAAGGTTAAAGATTAAGATCAGTGGAGGTCGAAAACCTTAAGAAACCAAGATAGTGTTCAAGTCAACACGGAGTCTGTCCAGTGCATCGCTATAGCTTACAGTGAAGTTTGTATAACTGAAATCATTCAGCAACTCAGCAGAGTAAACCATAGTGGTTAAAATGAAATTTAGGTTTAATTTCAAAAAAATGTATCATTTAACAGTGCGTACAAAAGTACGGGACTCCATCTGGCGAACATGATTGTAATTTTTTAAACACTGCATTTCGTTCGCCTGTCTGAAATTGTTTGCTTTCTTAAATTTCTGACGTTTTGTTAAGTTTTTTCTACACATGTGTATTAAATTCTGTAACGAATAATAATTCAGCCATCCATTTCATTGAAATAATCTACACAGATGCAACTTTATTTCACGAAAACTAAGTTAATCATTTGTGGAAAACTGGACAGCTGTGAGTGACATTTGATTAATGGTTGGCATGCGCTTATACTACTTCGGATAACAGTTCACAGTCGGTTCACAGTCGCCGGACGGACACCTGACATGTTAACATGATTTTATATTCTGTCCAATGCATTTTATTGCATTGCATTGGACAGATTTTGGACATATATTGCATAAGCATGGCTTGCATGGTAGCAGTCGTAAGGTTGACTGTCCTTCAGTGTAAATTCAGAATAAGTAAGAAAAAATCTTTGACAACTTTGCGATTGCTGCTGATGCAGGCCCATCCTGATGCTGAACCAGTAGTGTCAGTGCACTTAATGTCATTCTGTAAGCGTTGCCATGTTTTCAAACAAAAGTATTTTGCTGCAATAACTCCTAACCATGTCTTACCTTAGACCGCCTCTTAACCTAGACAGTAATAATAATTGTGTAATTATTGGCCAGTTAAACGAATGTTATAATTGGTACCATTGCTAGTAGTACTTTGTTATTTAATTGGTTCATTGTGCAGCTTTCCTGCTGGTGAGTTGTTGTTTTTACATGCTGCAGATATTCTCAACAGTGCGAAGCAGTTGTATGCACTCAACATGCTTATTCTTGTTCTGCATGAAGTGAACCGTAATGTGCTGCTCGTATGTACACATTCATTCTCTTATTTGTCATTCTGTGACAGCCAAAATAGATCCATTAATGTAAAAAAAGTACAAATCCGAGCCTTCCAGCAGGGAGTGTGTGTGTCGAAATATGTGTTTCTGCAACCAGTTTGCAGACTTTGCTTATCATTATTGCTATGCACTGTTGCACGTGACTATCTTCTGTCTGAGCTAATCTTTTTTGCAGTTGTGTCAACAAGTCTTTCATGTATCGAGGACAGAATGGCAAAACATCTTATCTGTTGTCTATGACATTTTGAGAAAATTGAGAAACTTCGGACACAAAACATTTTTTTCGGACTTTATCTAGTGTTTTAAGGATGCTTTTGCAGTTTTTTTAATGAATAATATACAAATTTGTTTGCTAAATTTTATTTTTTAACGAAATAAATATTTAAGTAGCATTTTGAAGAATTTATAGTTAGGACATTTTTGCTAGAAAGCTGGATACATTTTTTGCGATTTGTTATATCATATATTCTGCATTGAATATTTTTTGTGTGTATACTTTAGCCTCGTGTTTTGTATCGGAACTGCCAAAGCATTCGGAATTTGCCTGTTGAGTGACGATGCTGTTACTTTACTGCCTACTTTGCCAGTTGTTTTCAATACATCTTATTTTTAATATATAGTGTTCAACATTATATTTATGTTATATTTAGTGCACATTATAAATAATGTTATGTGTGTGGCACAGATGCTTCTTGAGTTTCTGAATAAAGTGATCGAGGATCCAGCTAACAAGATGACTGCGGAGAACGTAGCGATGGTGATGGCTCCTAACTTGTTTCTTGTCTCCAGCGGAAGCCGCAATCGACCGCAAGCAATGGACCGCGAGCTCAAGCTAGCCGTCGCAACGTCAAAAGTCACTCTTCTCCTAATAGCCAATCGGCACAGCTTGTGGATGGTAAAACTCTGTGATTTGTACATTTTTTCGCACAGCACGACTAATTTTGACTACTGCTATTGTGTTCGATTTTTGTGTAACTGATTCGACACAGAGGCATGGTGATTGATGTACATATTTTTGTGAGTATGTAGATTGTTCTCTGTAGTTTAGATGAGGGATGCTAGTTACTGTTGGCCTCGAAAACAAAAATCGCCATAGTGTATCATTACTATTTTTGTCCAATGAAAGAATTTTGAAAATGGGTCAAAATTTGACGAAGCTATGACAGACATGGTGTTCTACCATTTTGACCAACGGAGACGAGCTTTCAAGACGAGCTGAGGATGGAATTTTTACCATTAAACATAGATTTTAACAGTGTAAGTTTCGACCCCCTATGTTCAAGGAATCCTCCGTACGAGCGCATCAAATTTAGGTACCCCCTTGAAAATGTGCGGTTTCTGCTACTGTCAATTAATCTTGCAAGAGAACGGTTGCAGATAGACACAGACTTGTGCTTATCATAACAAGCACCGCTGCCGACCTTGCCAGGCGTATCGACG